>Ga0209431_10003065_pt1 | contig 13380 bp, 10 predicted proteins | sample RifCSP13_3_FD_184021 | JGI IMG/M metagenome (GOLD analysis project Ga0209431, IMG submission 184021) | Soil microbial communities from Rifle, Colorado - Rifle CSP2_sed 13_3 (SPAdes) (version 2) | ecosystem: Environmental > Terrestrial > Deep subsurface > Rock core/Sediment | place: Rifle...
AAAGGTCGAGGTTTATGAATTTGTAACGGCTAAGTTATTAATGGTCGAGGTGCCAAGGAAGGTTGGAATGTTTGTGGCGAAAATATTGCCGCCAGTGATCGTTAGCCCGTTAGAGGAAGAGAGGCCTGCAGTCTGGATACCACCTGCAAATGTGGAAGTTCCTGCACCCATGGAATAAATTAATCCTGTTGCTGTGGCTGATCCTCCTAAGAGGGTATTTCCTGAAACCGAGAATGTGTATGAAGGAGAGGTTGTTCCGATGCCGACTCGATTATTGAAGTAATCTACTACGAATGTGTTCCCGTCGACAGTTAATCCTCCGGCGATAGTTGAAGTTGCCGTCGTTGAAGTTGCATTAATGTAGCCGACATTCAGATAACCGAGTGTTGAAGATGCTGCGAGAAGGCCTTGAGAGAAGTACATAGGGGAAGAAGTTGCTTGATGTATTGTTCCTCCGATGGTTTGGGGGGTGAATGGATATAGGAAAGATGAGCCTGCATCAGCCGCACAGATGACTCCCCCATTTGTATCCGTGGTCAGTTTTCCGTCATTGCCGAGACCGGAACATCCTGAAGCTCCGAGGTTTGTAAATGTTAGTCCGTTGACGTTAATTCCAGATGCGAAGGTTGAAGTTGCGGTTGTGGTTCCAACATTAAGCGCGGATACGGAAAGTCCTCCGGCAAATGTACTTGTCGCGGTTGTTGAAGTGGCATTGATGCTTGCTACTTGCGGAGTTGAAGTTGCGACAACGTTTCCGGATGAATCGGTTGAGAGAAGCATGTGTGCGTTGACGTTGGAGAGCTGGAGATTTGTTCCTGCATTGAAAGTCAGAGTTCCTGAAGTGTAGTTGTCGGAGGTGTCGCTTCGGAGGAATTGGGATGAGGTAAATCCTCCGAGAGTTGAAGAATCTTTTCCTACGCAGTTCCCTGTTGAGTCTTCAAAGCAGCCGGCGGTTAGTTTGATGCCGTTGGAGAATGAAGAAGTCGCGGTTGAGGTGTTCAGTAAACTCCCTCCGGTTATCACGAGTCCGTTGGAAGAAGTGAATCCTGCGGTTGAGATCCCTCCGGCGAAGGTGGAAGTCGCGTTGTTCCCTTGTATTGTAGTAGTTGCAGTTCCTCCGATTGTGATTGTCGTAATCGAGGAGAGGGCCGTCGAAGAAGCATTCACGAATCTCTGAAGCCCCGTCCAATTATTGGCGTTTGAGAGATTTAAGTCGGCGGTCAATGTTCCTCCGAGAGAAACGGGAGAGCCTGATAATGAAAGAGTCGAATTGGTTGAGTTGACGGTTATTGAGGAATTTTCAAGTTCGGTGTTTGAGATAGTCTGGCCAAGATTGGTTAGGCACGCTCCCGATTGAGCGAGACAGCCTGCTGTAACATTGATTCCGTTGCCGGAGAAGGTTGAGGTGGCAGATGAACTATTTAATATTGAACCTCCTGTAATAGTGAGGCCGTTTGAGGAAGAAAGACCGCCTGCCGATATTCCTCCTACAAATGTTGAAGTCGCTGATGAGGTAGCGTTGACAAATCCGATTGTAAGCTGGGTGGCGGAAGCTTGTGAAAATTGCTGAAGTCCCGTCCATGTATTTGGGTTTGTGAGATTAAGAGAAGCGACGACATCCCCCGCAGTTGGAGAGATTGTAAGGGTGGAGTCGGAATTTGAAACTGAAGTGACTACTCCGGAAGCTCCAGCGTCCGAACCGCACTGAAGGTTTCCATTGGTATCTGTTTCAAGGACAGAGGCTCCGTTGCAGCCGGTTAAGGTGGAGACTTGGAGATTCCCCCCGGTGATTCTCACTCCCCCAGCCAAAGTGTTGGTGGCGTTATTGGTCTGCAAAATACTCCCCCCGGAGATGGTTAATCCGGATGAAGTGGCTAGGAATCCAGGAGCATTTACGCCTGTATATATAGTAGACGTTCCTGCTTGGAAGTTGCCGACACCTTGAACGGAGAGAATGGAACCGGGAGTGGTGGTGCCGATGCCGACGAGACCTGCTATGTCGGTAGCAAAGATGATATTGCCAGCCACTAGCGCGTCATCGCGACCCGCATTGAGATACAAATGTTGACTAACTCCACCACGGGTTGTTACTGATGACCACTTATCACTTGCCCCCGGGGTAATCTGGTCACCAAATTTGATCCCATGTGTGACATCTGCTGTCCGTGAGCGGAAGAGGTTACCTCCATTGAGCTGGAGTAATTCCGTTGGTGCCGCCGTCCCAATTCCAACATTTCCATTTTGCAAAACGTAAATTCCAGTTGAACCTCCGGCTTGTAATCCTCCCGCAAACGTCGAAGTCGCGGCTGTTGAAGTCGCGTTTATTGAAGCGAAGCTCGGAGTCGTTGTCCCGACAACGTTGCCCGATGAGTCGGTTGAGAGGACAATATTGTTTCCTACGTTAGTTAAGTTTAGATTGGTTCCTCCGTTGAAGGTAAGAGTTCCGGAAGTAAAGAAGTCGTTGGTGTCAGACCTAAGGAATGAAAGAGAATCGATGCCGTCTAATGTTGTGGCGTCTCCTCCGGAGTTTGTAAGGCAAGTTCCGGATGGCATTTCAAAACATCCGGCTGTAAGTTTGAGTCCGTTGTTGAATGTTGAAGTTGCGCCGGAAGTTAAGAGAATGTTGCCGCCGGTGATGGTAAGGCCGTTTGAAGATGCAAAACTATTTGCTGAGATGCCTCCGTTAAAGGTTGATGTTCCTGAACCTTGTGAATAGATTAACCCAGTCGCAGTTGCATTCCCCCCGAAAAGAACATGCCCCGCAACAGATAAATTATATGCCGGAGAACTTGTTCCAATACCCAAAAAATTACTTGATGTTAAAACGGATGTGAGAGCGCCGGAAGTATTATAAATATCAATAATGTTTGCTGTCTGTCCGGAAACCGGGACGAGAGCCAAGGTTGTTGTCGCGATGCTTCCGGAATTTACAGATAGCTTCGCGTACGGAGTCGTAGTTCCGATGCCTAGGCGATTTGTTGTCGTTGCCATACGGAGATAACCGCCATCAGTTGAAGCGAAAATAAAACTGGAATCCGAACCTCCACCGCTTCCGGCCGCAGACCAGGTCAAATTTCCTGACGAATCAACCTGTAGAAAATTCCCGGCAGTAATTGCGCCGGGCCAAGTATAGGTGACTCCGTTAAAACGGGTCGTACCCGTAGCGACCAATGTCCCGACCGAAAGATTCCCGGTTATGATTCCTTCGCCAACAACAGAAAGTTTGAAAGCGGGCGATGTTGTCCCGATCCCTAAAAACTGATTCGTGTCATCCCAAAGTAGCGTCGAGGCATCGTCGAGTGTAGTGCCCGTGGCGGGATAAAACGCAAGCGCTCCGGCTATTCCTGAATTTACAGTCCCTGATCCGCCTCCTCCAGAGGGGCATCCGGTGCATGTACCCGTTATAGTCAAATTTCCGACCGTGAGATCATCGGTATCGATTGAGTTTGAGCTTGTTATACTGCCAAGCGTTACATTGCCGAGATTATCAATCCTTTGCACAATCGAAACTGAGCGATCCAAACCATTTATCTTGGTCTGGAGAGCCTGCTCCAAGTCGAAAATTTTCTTATTGACATCGGCTTCGCTTATTCCCGAGACAATCTTTTCAATTCTGCGCTCGATCGTGTGCTCTCCCTCTATCCGAACGATGCTTCTTGAGTTTCTTAAACTTTCTACCTCTGTTTTCAATTGGGCCAGCTCATCTGCAAGTGTGCCGTATTCCGCTAATAAGCTCTCCGGAATAGCGGGAGGCTGTGGCGTGGGAACTTCCGGCGGCGGAGGAGGAGGCGTTACAGCAACCTTCTTCTCCGCTCTAAATGTGTTGTGGAATGTGATCGCTGCCCCCAAGAGATAGTCGTAATTCCAAGTTAGCAAAAGAATCAAGGTTGTTAGTACAACAACAGGAATCCATTTTCTCCATAAAAACTGCTCTCTATTATATGGGGTCGTCCTCTCGACCTTACTCGACCTTAGCTCGTGAGTATCAAAATCTCTAATAAAAGGCTCAACAGCCGCGGGAACTATGTTTGCGGGAAATGATGCCTCAACAATTTCCGGCTGCATCGCCCCTTCTGCATCCAGACCTAGATCCGCTGTTTTGAGATAATCCGCTGTTGATTCAAGAATTAATGGCTCGTGAGAAATATTTAACAACGCCCTCGAGCCGTTAACTCGAGGAAGTGCCAATACAGAATCTTTTTCGATAAACCACTGCTTGCCGACTCGCTTTGAACGAATTTTTTTGCGTCGAGCAAGTCGCCCCAAATAATCGCTGTGATATCCGGATATTGCCGCAGCAGATTTCAACGACAAATAAATTTTACCTTCGAGTAAAATTTCTTTACCGTTGAATTTTAATTCTTCATTCAACACAACAAGATTTTTTTATTCGACCCATTGGACGAGATCTCGACCTCTCTATATATTTTAGTTTTTTATTAAGCAATCCTACTACAGCAAAAACGCAAAAATCCTGTGGAGAAATAAGGATTTTTTCTCGAGGTCGATCTGAAAACTTATTCACTTTCCAAACATATAAAAACTATCTAAACTTAGTGTATAAAATAATCAGTAATGTATGAGCGACAACGATTCATCAAAGTTTATAACGATTAAGGTAGCTGCACGAATGCTTGGGGTATCGCCCTTGACGCTTCGCAACTGGGATAAGAGGAAAAAATTGGCAGCATATCGTCATCCCATCAATAACTATCGCGTTTACAAGCTCGAAGACATCAAAAATTTTCTAGACACTATTGAGCACGTTAATAAACCAAGAAAAATCCAGATAACATTTCTCTCAGATGATTCCTCGGAGATTGAACAAGCCGACAAAAGTTTAGATGACGAGCTAAAAATCTAGTTGTTTTATAACGTTGAGGTAACTTTTATCTAATACTGCCTATGATTTATCGCTCGGTGCGTGTTTTCTTGCTCTATTAGCCAGGATGTATGCGGTTGCCCCAATCAATATGACAATAATGGCGACCCAGGAGATAAACCCTACAAAATTTTGATCTATCAGCGCCTCCCCTGAAAAAATTAGTGCTACTGCGGTAAGGATTTCAACAAATGCGGTAATTATCATGTACTTAATGAAGCTGTAGCGCGCCAATCCAAAAATATATCCAGTTTCGGCGGGCATCGCCAAGCGAAACAGGAGCGCGAATAGAAATGTCATGCGGCTAGAAATAAATTCATCCCACGTTTTGATTTTTTCCTGTGTGATAATCCTTGCTACAATTGAATGACCAAGGTGCCGACCGATTGAGTATGAAATCATCCCTCCAGTAATCCAGCCGGAAAGAAGTATCCAAAATGTTACCCAATTCCCCCAGAGGATCAATGCGATGGGAACGAGTGGTGCACTCGTGAAAGGTCCCAAGAGTACGGACGCAACCGCGAATAGCCAAAAAATCCCAAGCGACAAAAATACATTATTATTTGAATCATTTTTTTGAATTATCTCTACTAGCTTATATATAATTCCGTCTCGGGAAATATATCCCCAAATCCAAAAAACCACTATCAATGCAATAAATAGCAAGAGTATCAATCTTGTCCTATTCCCTAAAATCAGACGCCTGTTCACTACTCAATTATAAACCTATCTGAGAAGTTTGTAAGGTTTCTATATCCCTTATTGGTCACAAAAACTACATCTTCTATCCTCACGCCACCAAGATTTGCGTAATAGAGTCCTGGCTCAATCGTAAAGACAGATCCCGGCCTCAATACATCTTCTGAAGTCCGATTTACGTGGGGTGCTTCATGAACCTCAAGCCCCAAGCCGTGCCCCGTCCCGTGGGTAAATCCAGTATCCCCAACATCAAACCCATCATTAATGATTGAATCAGCAACTGCTTTATGAATCTCTTTGGCTATAATTCCGGGTTTTATTACCCTAAACGCCGCTTCTTGCGCTCTCAAAACGGAATCATACATTTTCATAATCTTCTTATTTGGTTTCCCTTTTATATATGTCCGCGTCACATCCGCAAAATATCCCGTCTTTTTTGAGACAGGAAATATATCGCAGACGATCGTTTGGTTTGCGGATAGCTTCCCCTGCCCCTGGTGATGGGAAATTGCCGCGTCTTTACCGGAAGAAATTATCATGCCTTCTGTATTCAGCATCCCCTTATTAAATAAGACCTCCTCTACTTCGCGTTTCAAAAATTCACTAGTCAGCGCTTCTCCTTTGAAAATTATCAGCCCTGCTTTAATTTCAGATGCATTAAGAATTTCTTCGATTTTAAGAAACGCCGAATGAGTTTTTTTAACGCTACTTTCGATCATATTAATCTCCTCGCTGTTCTTTACCGCGCGCCCTTCATAGTACGGGCGCGTGATTTTAAGAGTTACCCCCCTTTCCCGCAGGAAGTCGGCAAGGTCGAGCGGAAAATATGCCGGAACTGCGATTTCATTAGAATTCGGAGAATATTCCCGTATCAAGGCGAGTGCGAAATCGTTTCGGCTCCCGCCTTTCACTAAAACCCCTTCGATATTTTTGTCTTTATTTCTTTCCTGAAAAAATCCAAATTCCCGGTGGTCTAGGAATATATACTTTCTTTTCTCCGTTTCCAAAAAGAAAAAATCGTCCAGAATATCAATCTTGACGGCGTATTTCATATCCTTATTTTTCGTACTTGCGTAGGAAAGTCTAGTCATAACCATCTGCGCACTCGCGCCTTATATTTAATGTATTCTTCGCCAAGAGTTTCCTCCAAATATTTCTCCTCCCGAAGGATGACTCCGTAATGTAGAGTATAGAATATTATAGGCAGGAAAAACACCGTCCAAAGAGTATTGAAAGCGACAGTCAGCGACAGATAAAAAAGCGTAAAGCCGACATACATTGGGTTCCGCGTGAACGCGAATGGACCCTCTGTTACGACCACGCCTACTGGTTTAAAGCGCGGATCCACCTTGGATCTGAGCAAAGTTTTAACTGCCCAATACAGAATACTAGCGCCCGTAGCCATTAGTAATATAAAAATCAAGAGCCTCCAGCGCAAACCCATACTAAAGATTGATAATGGGTATATAATATTGACCCCAATTCCGATTAAAAGCGGGCCAAGAAAGATATAAGGCGGCGGTAAAATTGGAATAGGCCGTCCAATTGCTCTAACTACCCCGGCTTTCAAAAGCGCTTGATAGTGTACTGGATTATTGCGTTTAATATAGACTATGACTTTTCCGGCGCCCGGGGCTGAGGCGATGCCATGCTCGCTGGCAAAGGCCATAATTTTTCCCTCGGCCTCGGGAACATCTTTTTCATCTGCCACCATAATTTCTGCCTCAAAAGTTTTGAATCCAAAATCCATCTCGTCGAAATCCAAATGAAACTCCCCTTTTTGATAACTTTCCCGCGTTGTAATAATTTTTGCAAACGGCCTTATCAGATCCCAATTCGCGCCGATTGTTTTTCTGATTTCGCTTTCGTCTTCAAGCTCGTAATATTGATCAGTCGCTTTTTTCTGAATTGCCTCTCCGAAGGGAACTTTCAATTCCCATTTCCCTTCCCGCTGGCGCAACCAATAATCTTTCGTCGTCAGCCGAAAATCATCAGTGTCATAGTAAATATCCGCGAAAGATTTCTTGGAAATCAGCTTCGCATCCTGAATTAATCTCTCCTTATCCCCCGCCTTCAGATCAAAATTTTTTTCAACTTCGATCAAATGGAAATCAATAGTCTACAAAGCGACCGATTGAAGCTTTTTCTTTGAGGCTTGTTATAAACACATTGGCCTCCGAGCTAAGCTTCTGCTGGCGTAACTGGTCCTCTACATTTTTCCGAAAATCCGCTTCCTCGCCTTTGGGAGGAGTAATCTTGTTTTCCTTAATAAAATTGTCAATATCGGAGCCGGATACCTGGATCTGATCCGAGAGAATTTTCTGCAATTCTTTTTCCAGCGTTATCTGGCTGATTAAATCTTCTCTTGTCATATTTCGCATGGAGAGCGCCTGATCCAGCGTCTGCCCCTGCGCTCCCACCTGCTTCTCTATGTCGCTAACTACTGCGTCGATCTCCTCCTTCGGGATAGAAATACCCCTTTTCTCGGCCTCGCTCGCAATAAGCTTTTCCGTAATAAGATTATCAAGAACAATTTTTCCGGATTGCTTCTCAAGCATCCGAATAACCGATAACCTGCTTATGGGCGAGCCGTCCACCGTCGCTGCGACAACCAGCCCCCTATACCCGTATCCAATTGCGGCAAGAAGTATTACAGCCACCAAAATAACAGAAAACTTAACCGTCATAAATTTTTTGAGTCGCTCAATATAATTGTTCATAGTTATTATGATACTGTTTTTAAAATAAGCTGGCAACGCTGTCTTATTTCTTCAAATTTATCCCATTTAAAATCTTCTTTACTTTCTCCATGCTATCCCAATCGTGAATGGAAATTGCTATTGCGTTTTTATTTACTTTTTTCAGTGCCGAAAGTTTTTTCTTCATATCCACCGCGGGCAAGGTATCACTCTTTGAAAGAAACAGGTATTCCGTCTTTTCCAACATCACTTCGTTATAGGCCTTGAGCTCCCCTCGGACCGTTTTATAATCCTTCGCTGGGTTTTCTGATTCCGCAGAGATTAAATGAAAAAGTATTTTTGTGCGCTCAATATGCCGCAAAAATTTTATGCCTAGCCCTTTTCCCGAAGACGCTCCCTCGATTAGCCCTGGGATGTCCGCGAGAATTAAATCGTAATATACTCCCAGATTCGGCTCGAGTGTTGTAAACGCGTAATTTGCGACTTTGCTTTTTGCTTCCGTAAGCTCGTTTAACAAGCTCGATTTTCCGGCGTTAGGCAGGCCGATTAACCCAACATCGGCGATCAGTTTGAGCTCAAGCTTTAATTTAAATTCTTCGCCCGAGAGCCCCTCCTGGAATCTTTTGGGTGTGGTTAATTTAGGCGAGCGAAATAAAAAGTTTCCCTTCCCTCCGTGCCCGCCTTTTGCAATAAGAATTTTTTCCCCGATTTTCAGGACTTCCTCAGTGCCGATCTTGCCTATTTTTTGAATTACTGTTCCAATCGGAACCTTCAAAACGAGATCCGCTCCGTCCGCGCCGTCGTTAAATTGCCCCTTACCATCTTCCCCATTTTTCGCTCGTATCTCCTTTTTATATCGAAATTGCCCGAGAGAACTTAAATCCGAGACGCCTTCAAAAGAAATGCTTCCCCCGTTGCCGCCCGATCCGCCAACCGGCCCAAGACTCATCAGGTTTTTATTGAAAGCTACAGCTCCCTTCCCGCCATTCCCTGCATGAATCTTGATTGTTACGTCGTCGATCAGCATATGAACCTTTATTTTATGAAAAAATTGCCGAAAAATAAAGCGGCTAAAGGGTTTCCTCGCCGCTTTTCGCAGGCTATTTGTAAAAAAGTTTGTTGGTTAAAAGAAACCTAGCCCGTAAGCCATACAGACAAGCAAGGCGACTGCCTTTTGGCACCACACCGAAAACGACAACACCTACGCTTGACGGATGCTTTTCATACACCTCCATTCGTCTTCCCATAAGTTCCTCCTTAAGACTTGGATCTTTTAATATCTACTTACCACATCCAAACCCAAAATACAACGGCGGAGGGGTTTTTAACCACCTCCGCCGTTTGATTCCAGAAGATCAAAAACTATCGCAGTTCAAAAAAATTCATGGCCCTCTTCTCCTGCTCTATACGAATCTTAGCGTAAAGCCTGGGATTTCGGAGTGCCAGAATCTGCAGGGCGTGCAGAACTGCATTTTGTGGTTCGAGAATCGTTGATGCCGGGACTTCGTTTGGAGTTCTCAATGAAGACCAAACATCATTTGGAAATTCCCTCCACCCATTCGGCAAACTTATTACTGGGACCGATGTATTCCCAGAGAGAGTCGGCCCCAGCCCGTTTGACCTACCGACATACGCGATGACAACGGCATCTGGAACTTTCTGAACAACTTGCGCTAACTCTTGGTATGCATGAGCTGGTTTCCTATGCGCAGAACATGTAATCTCAACGAAATCGACCTCCCTTGCAAAGCCGACGTATTTGCCGAAAACCTCCTTGAGTAAGGAGAAGTCATCTTTGTCAGACCCTCTCCAGAAAATAATACGTTGGCGAGGAAGAGAGAAGAGTTCCGTAAGCCGTTGAACATGCCGATACTTCTCGGTAACTTCATTGAGGTCTTCGCCGTCCCGGTAGGCTTGCTTGTCAATATATTGACCGTCCTCGACAACACGCCACGAATCGTTGTCGATAACGTCAGCGAGACGCAGTATTCCATTGTGATCTAGTCCGAACTCCACTTTATAATCTACGAGTTTCCTCCCGACAAGTTGCCAGGCTTTCTCGAGAATGAGATAAGCTTCGCGAGCTATTTCACCCATAGCCGTAAAAGTCTTAGGCTGATCACAAAGCGGGTACTTCTCGATATGCAATACATGTGATTGTGAATCCCAGGAAGGAATATCAGGACGCTGGAGATTGATGCCCCCAATAACAAATTCGATAAGCGGGTCGTCCTTTGGGAGAGTGTTCCCTTGCCAAACTCGGCCGCTAGTCTTCAGAAAGAATTCAAGAACAAGTTTTGGGAAAACGTGCCCCCTGCAGAGAAACGGGAAGCGCTTCGAATATGAACCGTGGGCCTCGCGTCGGATTACGACTTCGTAAGGAAGCATTTCGCAGTACTCCGCGCTAAACGTCTTCTCGTCCAACTGTTCCCGAAACGCAACCGACACCCCGCAACTTTTGAGCATCTTAAATATGTTGCAGGTTGTGGAAGTTGCAATCTGCTCCTTGCCTTGAATGATATCGTGCTTCGCGCCGTCTCCCGCAGTAATATCCGGCTTAGCCACCAAGACGGCGAGCGTATTATCGTCCGGAGACATTCTTACGATCTTTGTCTTGCCTTCGCAAATGATCGGATAACTTTGGTAAGGTACTGAGGTTGTCGCCATAAAAAATCCTCCTAGTTTGATTTTCAATTTCCCTCTATATTTACCATTTCTGGAATCAATCTGTCAAAGATGAATTCAATATTTTCTTCGCAGCCTCACGCCCGCTTGCCAGAGCCCCTTCCACAGTTGAAGCTTCGCCTCCTCGGTCGAATGCCTCTCCAGCAAAGAAAATTCGATTATCGACTGGCTTTAATAACTCCTCTTGAGCCTTCTCCGACTCCGGCGTCCAGTACGAATACGCCCCTTTCGCATAGAGATCCGCTGGCCAGTTGGCAACTTTGGCGTGAACCAATTCTTTTTTGACGTATTCATTATCAACTTTAAAAATTTTCGCAAGCGATCCGATCCCCGCTTCAATAATCTCCTCGTCGGAACTGTGCAAAAACTCCTGCGATTTCGGTCCCGCAAGCCAGCCCGTCAGCACCGGAATTAAATCCGGATACTGCGTCCACCATGTGCGGATTTCCTCATTCGAGAATATAAAATCCATCTCGCCGAAATCTTTCCCGAAAGCATTTATCCACCATCGGCTTTTGAATTTCAGAAGGATTTTAATTACACCTCCGTATCCAATTTTTCGCGCCGCTTCCAATTTTTCAGGGATAGCCGGGGTAAATTTAATATCGGCGAGTATCGGCAATGGAACCGTAACAATAACTTTCTCGGCTTCGTAATTATTGCCGTCGGCGGTGCGGACATTCGTCTTGCCATTATGTATTACGACTTCCCGGACAATTTTATTGAGTTCTATTTCCGTGCCATTTTTCCTGCATTCCGATTCGAGAAACTTAAGCATGGCCCCGTAGCCTTCTTTCAAGCGATACTGCAGCCAATCTTGGCCGCCCAGCCATTCATCCCGCAAGGAAAAAGTGCTCGCGCGCATAGGATCGGCCGCGTCATATCCCTCCACGATCCCAAAAATGGAATTTCGAAGGCTGATATATTTTTCGCCCGGAAAATATTTTTCTATAAATTCCGCAATCGGCATGTCGCCTTTCAATTCTCTCAATTTTCCGTGAAGCTCGTCTTGATTCGGAATGCGCTCGTTATTAATGGCAACATCGCCGCCGTATGAGTTCCACATATCGCCTTGCGTTTGAATGAGCGTCATCCCCGCTTCCTTCATCAAATATTTCGCAAGCCGCGCCTCACCGTGCACGTATTCTGCTCCCGCCTGCGCGTCATATCCGAATTCGTCCTTGGACAAAGGCCAAATCCTCCCGCCAATTCTATCCCTCGCTTCTAATATAGTTACTTTCTTCCCGGCTTTCCCTAGTTCCCTTGCGGCCATGAGTCCAGCCGCGCCGGCACCAATGATTACGACATCCGCCTTAGATTCTTCCAGAATCGGATGGATATTCATATGTTAAATTTTAACATTTTATTCACTTTTCCAGATCTAATATCTCATCGATGCGAATCTGCGAGACAAATTCAGGCACGTGAGATACGAGGATCATCGCGCCTTGATACGCGTCAAGCGCTTTGGCGATAACCGGAATATGGCGAAAATTAATGTGATTCGTTGGTTCGTCTAAAATAAGAAGTCCGGGTTTTTGAAGAACCAGGCGAGCAAATGCCACGAGTCCCTTTTGCCCCTCCGAAAGATCTCCAATTCTCGTTTTCATCATTCTCGGTATTAAAAAACCTGCGCCGACACTCCTAAGGTTCTCTTCAACTTGTTTTTCCATAACCGCCATTAGCGAATCGTAAACCGTATCGTCAAAATTAAGCGTTGAAAAATCTTGGCGATAATATCCAACTCGAACTCCGGTGGCAATCGTAATTCCTTTCGCAGTTCCCAGCGCTATAGATTCGAGAAGTGTGCTTTTGCCGATGCCGTTTGGGCCCTTCAAAAGGAGATGCCGGTTTTTGCCCATTGAAATATCCGCTTTGAGGCTCACCATCTTGTGATTTTTCATCGCCGTGTATGCCGAGATGTGGAGCACCTCGCCGATAAGATCGGGTTGATGGAAGATTGCAAACCTTCGTATTGTTTTATCTTCCTTGCGCACGTCTACTTGATTCTCTTCCATCACCTCAATTTTATCCCTCATTTTCTTGGCAACATTCCGCATCTTGCCGCCTTTATGCGCAAAAAAATTGGCTTTGTCCTTATTTTCTTGAATTTCTTTTGCAAGCTGTGCGTTCTTCTTATTTTCTTTTTCGATACGGGCGGCTATTTCGACTACGACATCTTTATAGTTGCCAACATATTGCTCAATTTTTTGCGTATGCAAATCGAGATAGAGCACGCCCTCGGTAAACGCGTTTAAGAAATTTGCATCATGAGAAATGACAATTACCGTTTTGTTATAGTTAGTGAGGAATTGAGTTAGGTGCTCGATCCCCGCCTTATCCAGGTTATTTGTTGGTTCGTCAAGCAGAAGTAAATCTGGATTCTGAATTAACGCAGAGGCTAAAAGAAGGCGC
>Ga0209431_10003069_pt1 | contig 13378 bp, 13 predicted proteins | sample RifCSP13_3_FD_184021 | JGI IMG/M metagenome (GOLD analysis project Ga0209431, IMG submission 184021) | Soil microbial communities from Rifle, Colorado - Rifle CSP2_sed 13_3 (SPAdes) (version 2) | ecosystem: Environmental > Terrestrial > Deep subsurface > Rock core/Sediment | place: Rifle...
GACAAGCAAGGACCAGCTGTGTATAATGTAGACATGTTTGGTTCGCTAGACAAAAAGACATTTGCTACAACTGGAAGCGGCTCGCCTGTGGCATACGGTCTTTTAGAAAGCGAATACCGTGATGGGCTAACTGTAGAACAGGGTAAGGTAATCGCTTTACGAGCTGTAAAAGCTGCAATAACAAGAAACATTGGAACAGGCGATGGCATCAATGTTGCAATAATAGATCAGAAAGGATACAGACTGTTAACAAAAGAACAGAAGAAAGCCATCATTACACTTTAGTGATATTTTGCAAAGAAAGCAACAACAACGAGAAGTATCTTCTGCCACAAATATAATGGCTACCATACTGCAAGGTATTCCCAAGGAAGCTGATGTAACTAAGATAGATTATGAAGGTCCGCGAATTGCAATTTATACAAAAAAACCACGCTACTTGATGGAACACAATGAAGTAATTTCTAACATGGTAAATCTAATCAAAAAAAGAATTGTTGTAAGAACTGAAGAATCTATAAGAAAATCAGAAGAAGAGGCAAGACAAATACTAACACAATCCTTGCCAAAAGAGGCAGAATTGGGTGGTACATTCTTTGATACTGCTATAGGAGAAATGACAGTTGAGGTAAAGCGGCCATGGCTTTTGTTCAATAATGCAGCATTTAACATGGCAGAACTTGTTGAAAAGACTGGATGGAGATTCCGCATAAGAAAAGCGACAACAATCCAATCACAAACCATACAAACCATAAATTATAATCTAAAAATATCTTCAACAGAAAGGAGCAAGCATCTAAAACAAGTCGGTGAAAAAATTTTCAGACCAAAACTTTCTGAAACCTCCGAAGTTTCTTTGATGACCCTTGGTGGATTTAGTCAAGTAGGAAGATCTTCCATGCTTTTGACAACACGTGAAAGTAAAATTTTGATTGACTGTGGTATAAACCCCGGTGCAAGGAATGCACTAGAAGCATATCCAAGACTAGATTGGGCAAATATTACACTGGATGAGCTTGACGGAGTAGTGATAAGCCATGCACACCTAGATCACACTGGATTTTTGCCAGCGCTCTTCAAATATGGTTACAAGGGACCTGTATACTGCACAGAGCCTACTTTACCTATGATGAATCTGATTCAGCTTGATGCAATCAAAGTTGCTGCAGCTCAGGGAAAAGTTCCACTTTATTCTGAACGTGATGTTAAACAAGTCATGAAACAAACAATAACTCTTCCATATGGAACTGTTACTGATATTTCTCCAGACATCAAACTTGTATTTTCTAATGCTGGTCACATTTTAGGTTCTGCCACTTGCCACTTCCATATAGGAAACGGCGATCACAACTTTGTCTATAGTGGAGATCTAAAGTTTGGCAAAACAATGCTTCTTGAAAGTGCATCTTGGAATTATCCAAGAGTAGAAACCCTTCTAATCGAGAGTACTTATGGTGCAAAAGAAGACATCATGCCTACACGGGAAGAGGTTGAGGGATCCTTTATGAAATCTGTAAATGAGACTCTCCGAAACGGTGGCAAGGTACTAATTCCTATACCTGCTGTTGGCCGTGCCCAGGAACTCTTGATGGTAATAGATCTGTACATGAAAGCAGGCCAGATAGTTGAATGTCCAGTATTCATGGAAGGAATGATCGCAGAAGCCACTTCAATTCATGAAGCATTTCCAGAATATCTTGCTCGTGAATTACGACAAAAGATCTTGGAAACAGACAACAATCCATTTGATTCTGAATATTTTACAAACATTGAACATGCTGATGGAAGAGAAGAAGTACTCAGAGAAGGACCGTGCATAATAATTGCAACATCAGGTATGCTAGAAGGCGGGCCTGTCCTAGAATATTTTAAGAACATTGCACCAGTTCAGAAAAACAAGATACTGTTTGTTTCATATCAAGTAAATGGAACACTTGGAAGAAGAGTGCTTGATGGATCAAGACAAGTGTCCATATTGGGTAAAGATGGAAAAATAGAGATCATTAACATAAACTGTGCAACAGAAAAACTCGATGGATTCAGTGGTCACAGCGATTACAACCAACTAATGTCATTTGTACACAAACTAAGACCAAAACTTCGTAGAGTTCTTGTAAATCATGGAGAAAGAAGAAAATGTGAAAATCTATCCATGAATATTCACAGAATGTTTAGAATAATGACAACTTGTCCGCAAGTGCAAGAAGCAATTAAATTATTTTAGATCATACTCTGCTCTCCAGATCTTGACACCTGGAGGAGTAACAATAATTCTTTCTTCGCCCAATCTTGCAATGTCTGCACCAGTGGTTTTTGCAATTGCATAAATCTCTTCAACTGCTTTTCTTAGCTCATCAACATTTTTTTGTGCAAGTGGGGTAACCCTTAACACTAAAATCATACTCTTTTTGATGTCATCTTTTATGGCATGGACATCGCTGGCATCTCTTAACGTAATTGCCTTTAGATAGGTTGGTGCCTTTTGGGTTTGCATCTTATAGATATTGCAAAACACTCCCTCAAAAAGTCTTACTAGTCAAGAGCATTTCACAGACTGGGTTGTTCGTCTAAATTCTATATTGTAGGTATGCTGATTCTACAGCTGGGACTGCCAAAACTTCAGACTTTACATCATTTTTTTGTACTGTTACAGCACTTGGAGTATCCTTTGGGGCATCACCATATCTTAGCGTGATTGCAGCTCCAAGTCCGACATGTTCTTGTGCATTTTTTCCACGAATCAATGAAACTGGACCAACATGATCCTTTGCCTCAAGCAAAACATTTCCATCTAGTGCTAATGCCTTGATGATCTCATTTTCATCTTTATTTCTTCCAACAACAAGTTTTGTATCTTTGTCAAATCTGAAATGTCTTCCAATTTTTAAAAGATCAATGTCATTTGTTGTTGGAGTCTCTGTGTGTTTGAAAAGATCTTTTACTCTAATTGCAAATGCCGGATCTGTAAGCAAACAACCACCACCTGCATTTGGCGGATTTTCAATTCCGAATTCCTGTGCCATCTTTAATTGATCTTTTCTAGATCTTCCGCGAATCTTTCCAAGATCTTCTCTTTTGATCAGTCCTTTTAGTTCTGGTTCTGTTGATGGAAGCAAAGCTGCAGAAAGCGGTCTTACAATTTTTCCTTCTAATCCAGATTCTTTTTCAATTGTTTTTAATGCTGGTGCATGTTGGCTCATTGGTCTTTGACCCAAAACTTCACCTGAAATAATAAACTCAGCTCCGATCTCTTCCATGTGTTTTTTTCCTGCCTCAAACATCATTGATCTGCAATCAATGCAAGGATTCATTCCAGATCCAAATCCGTGCTTTGGATGCTTTAACATCTCAATGTAATCATCACCAAGATATACCGTCTTTAGTTTTACACCAAGAGCATCTGCAGTTTCTCGGATCTCAAAACCACAACCCCTACCACAATCAAAATCACAAAATGGTGTTTTGATCGCTACTGCCTCTACCTCAAAGCCTTGGTTTTGCATCATTTTCACGGCTAGACGACTATCCAAACCGCCTGAGAGTAGTGCTACGACCTTCTTTTTCTCTTCCATTTGCAAAAAATGACCTCTTCCAATATCTAAACCTTCCAGCAAACATAAATGGCAAATTAGCAGATTTTTTGTATTGCAAAAACGCAAGCAAAACCTTCTAAAATTTTGTAACAAAGCAGGCTGTGACACCCTTGTTGCATTTGAGCCTGAGAACCTCTTTTACATGACTGGTTTTTGGGGCGAAGCAATTGGCGTCTTGGACAAATCAGGTGTTACAATAATTGCGCCAGAGCTAGAAGTTGGACGTGCAAAAGAGGAATCTGTTGACTGCAAAGTGATAAAATCAGAGAGAGGAAAAGGTGCACTTTCTACACTGATTTCTAAATTAAAGGGAGCCAAAATATGCACCGATGGTATCAATTACGACGTAATTCAATCAATGAAAAAATCTCTTCCTCTAGTAAAACCATCTACAGATCCATTTTATCGTGCACGTGAAATAAAAGACTTGCAAGAAATTAGCATCTTAAAGAAAGCTTCTTCTATTTTGGATGAAATGTATGAGCTTTGTGTAGATGAAATAAAAATTGGACAGTCAGAGCTGGAACTGCAAACTGTCTTGATGTTATATGCAATGGAACGAGGAATGTTTGCAACAGGATACAAGTCAACTCTTAATCCATTAATAATAGCTGGTGGACCAAATGGTGCATTGCCACACGCCCAAGTTACAAAAAGAAAATTTGCAGACGGTGACATGATTGTAGTTGATTTAACTTTGAGATACCAAGGATATGTCTCTGACGCAACAAGAACTTTTGGTCTTGGTTCTATATCTTCTGAAGCAAAAAAAGTGTATGAGATTGTAAAACAATCACAAGAAACTGGATTGAAAGCTGTTAAGGTAAAAGCTTCTTGCAAGTCAGTTGATGATGCTTGCAGAAAAGTGATACAAAAGAAAGGATATGGCAAGTACTTTATCCACTCTACTGGTCATGGAATAGGACTAGAGGTTCATGAACTACCATGTATTAGCTATTTGAGTAAGACAAAACTTGAAAAAAACATGGCAATAACTGTGGAACCAGGAATTTATCTTCCAAACAAGCTTGGAGTAAGAATTGAAGACTCCTTAATTGTAAAAGACAAACCTGATGTGATGCACAAGTTTACTAAAGATTTGATTATAATTTAATGAAAAACAACAAACACTTACTGAGAAGTGCAGATCAAAATAGAAAGAAATAACAAATGGATTACTTTAATTCAGAATGCAAATAATGAATCTGCATGACAGCTGATGAGAAGATCAGAGAATCCGAGTATAACTTTGGCAAGTTGAAAAATGCAGATAAGTTGAGTGAGACATATGTCTATGAATTTAATAGTTTTATCTCTTCTTCGAGAAGCATTTTAGATCATCTGTTGGATGATTACATTACCAAATTTAATTTAAAAATACCATTAGACACAAAAGACCTAAGAGCAGGATTTCATAAACAAGCTAAAACCAATCAGAATGCAAAGAATTTCATAAATTGGTACGAAGGATCATATGCTAAGATAGTAGTAGAGCCTGACTATGGGTTTTTGATGAAGAAAAGAAACATCATAATTCACAGACAAACAATAAGACCAAATAAATTCAGAATAGGGATAGAGTTTACAAAAGGTCTTACGGTTTCAGCCAATACTGAAACAATTATTCCAATCACCATCAATCAGAATGCCACTCATGCAAACATTTCCAGCATAGACAAAACTACGGGTGGAAAAAAGGATCAGGAAGTAGAAGCAAAAGCCATCCTTGAACCATTTCTAGCTGAAAACCCCAACCAACCAATAGAAACTATTTGCAGATTGTTTTTGGATAAAATAAAGAACGTTGTAGAATATGCACATTCAACCTTCTAATCATGCTAATCTTATTGAATATTGTTCTCAATCTCTCTACGAATAAATCTTACAATTTCTAATTTATTCTTCCATCCAGACTGAATTGTTCTCTTCAAATCTACAACAATCACATTGTTATAATCAATATTCTTCTTGTATTTTTTTAATCCAATGTCATTTGCAACTATAAGATTAGCATTTGATTCTCTCAGTTTTCTTCTAGATTCACTAACCATCTTTTCTTTAGATATGTTAGTTTCCGCTTTGAATCCCACAAGAAAAACGTTCTTTTGGATTTTTTTAATTTGATCTATAATTTTTGGTGCACGTTTTAGTTTTAATATAATTTTGTTCTGATCACTTTTGATCTTTGTTGAGCTTGATTTTTCTGGTACATAATCAGAAACTGCCGCAGCTAAAATCACAATCCCAAATTTCTCTTTCATCTCTTTTTTCACAGCATCAAACATCTCTTGACTAGTTTCAACTCTTATCAGCTTGACACCTTTGGGAGGTAATTCTTTTCCAGGACCATAAATCAGAGTAACTTTAGCTCCAGTAGAAACAAGCTCAGATGCTAACAAAACCCCTGTCTTACCAGTACTTTGATTTGTTATAACCCGTACAGGATCAATGTACTCTATAGTTGGTCCTGCAGTGATAAGCACTTTTTTTCCACATAATTTGGAAGAAGAACCAAACTTTTTGAGAACAAAATCAAGCACATCTTCAGGTTCTGCAGCTTTTGCCTTTTCCTCAACCATCTGAGGAGAAACAAAATCCACTTTGTTCTTTAGAAAATCCATGTTTTTTCTCACTGCTGGGTTTTCATACATTGCCTCATGCATGGCCAAGGCTACAACAATTGGTATCTTGGAGCCAAATCCAACGCTCAAAACAGTAGAGATTGGTGTATCATCTATTCCATTTGCCAATTTCCCAAGTGTATTTGCTGTACAAGGATATACTACAATTAGATCAGATTTTTTATAGTCTGCAATCTTGATGTGTTCCAAATCTCCGGTAAGTTTAGTTATCACTTCGTTTCCTGTTGCCCACTTGAAGTAGCTTGGTTTTATCAAACTAGTAGCAGCTTTGCTTGCAACGCAAGTAACATCAGCCCCATGCCGCATAAGCAATCTAGCGAGCTCAATTGATTTGTATGCTGCAACACTCCCAGTTACACATAAAACAATTTTTTTTCCAGCAAGCTCAGTACCATGCGAACTTACAATGTCTAGTGATGGATGGTCACGCAATTTCCTTTTTCAACCTTTCAAGTTCTGACTTGTCAATAGAAAAGCAATGTTCTTTTGCAGGAAATTTGTTTGATATTATATCATTTTTGTAAGCTTCAACAGCCTTGACAATTTGTTGCGAAAGTTCAAGATATCTTTTAGCAAATTTTGGTTTTAGCTTGTCATACAATCCAACAACATCATGAAAGACAAGCACCTGACCATCACAGTCTGGACCAGATCCAATTCCTATTGTTGGAATTTTAATAGAATTTGTAATTATCTTTGCAACTTCTTGTGTGACCATTTCTAATGCAATACTAAAAGCTCCTGCTTCCTCCAATGCTTTTGCATCTTCGATCAACCTTAGTGCAGCATCCTTTGTCTTTGCCTGTACCTTGTAACCTTCCTGTAGTACAGTAGTTTGAGGCTGTAATCCTATATGGCCCATAACTGGTATGCCTATTTCTACAATAGCACGCACTGTCTCAGTTACCTCGCGACCACCTTCCAGCTTGACGGCATCCGCACCTGTTTTTATGAGTCTACCAGAATTTTCTATCGCTTGAGATTTACTTGCCTGATACGACATGAATGGTAGATCAGCTACTACCATTGCATTTTGTCGTCCTCTACTAACAGCTTCTGTAAAAAAACACATCTGCTCCATTGTGACTGGAATCGTATTTTGATATCCTAGCATAACCATTCCACCGCTGTCGCCCACAAGCAGGATATCGATTCCAGCTTTATCACAGAGTAAAGCTGTAGTGTAGTCATATGCAGTAATTACAGAAATCTTTGTAGAACCTTTCTTTGATGTAATGTCTTTTACAGACTTAGGCATGTGCTTTTCTCCTAAGATTATTTTTCATCACAATTATTGCTTGAGTAAGATTTTTTTTGTTGTCAAATCTGTCTGGTTTAAGATTCTTTTTCTTTAATTTTTTAGAAACATCATTGAGAATTCTCATTCCACGAATAACATTATCCACTATAGTAATATCTGCTGACTGGGCTGTTCGTGATAATGGGTTAAGATCAAAGGTAATCACTTTCTTTCCAAATTTTTTCAGGGCCAAAGTTCTATCCCCATCTTCTAATGGTACAAGAACTACATCTGCAGAAAATATTCCATTTTTATCAACAACTCGTCTTGCACTGTCTAGTTTTGGAATTTTTTGTGAAGATCTTGGGTCTAATCCCAAAATTTTTTTTGCGCCATTTTTTCTTAAAAGATTTGCAATTGCTCTCTTTCTTTTTTCTGTGACATAGAAAAGATTTACCTCAATCTTTGCGTTCACTGTTTTCGCAAGATTCACAATCTCTTTAGGGCATAAAGCAGCAAAGTTGCCATTTACTGAAATTACAGGAGATTTTGCCAAAACAAGGGCTTTTGCTGCTGCATTTATGGCTTTTAGGGCATTTTTTGATGTCCTTTCGCCTATTAGATAGTCAAACGCCTCCCCTCTCCCATGAGCCATAAGGCCTTCCTCAACAACCAAACCAGATCTATATCCTCGGACAAGCTTTTCTCTTATGTGCAGGGATGCAGCCCTGGGATGTGATTTTGGAATTAACACTGGTTTACTCTGGCTCCGCTTTTGTCAATCTTTGACTGGATGACAATACCGTCGTATTTTTTCAAAATTTGCATTACCTTGTCTTCTTTTGACTTTGGGACTAGTGTAAACACAGTCTCTCCAAACATTGCGACACCGCATTTGAAACCGTTGCTTTGAAGGTCTTTTATGACAGCATTCATTTTTGGCGTGATCACATTGACATACTTTGCAAATTCCAAAGACATGTCAAGAAAGTCCTGATAATCTCTTGACTTTAGAAGCTTGTCTACCATCTTGCCTCCAAGACCATTTATTCTTGGGAGCTGTTCTTTGATGAATTCTTTAGTAGAAATTGGAGAAAAGCAGATCACTAAAGCAGAAGAGTTGCTGTAAATCTTTTTCAGACTTCCAATACCAGGTGCACCTTGTTTTGTTCTGATCTCAAAACCTCCATAATATGATGATAAAACAGTTCCAAGGCCAGTCTTGCAATAAATTTCAGCATTATGAGCTATTTGTCCAATTTGTGTTCGTGAAAGATTTATTCCCATCGCTTCGTTTAATGCAAATGCAAGACTTAGTGCAACAGCTCCACTAGATCCAAGTCCATATCCAACTGGAATTGCAATATTGTGTTCTACATCAACAAAAAAACTTTCTTTTGCAATCTTGAAAAATTCGTTAATGACAAATTCGGAAACCTGAGTGTTGTCAGTCTGGTATCCAGTTACCTTGATCCTAAAACGAGGTTTATCAGAGCTTGTAACTTTTACAGTAGTTGTAACACCTTCATTTATGCAAAAACCAGCTCCAAGTGAACCTTGAAGTTCTGGTCTTTCTTGGTCCATCTCTGCCTTGAAAAAGCCAGTGATGTGGCCAGGACAAAAGGCAATTGCCTGCATGAGCGCATTAAAATTCCCATAAAATATAAAAATAATGATTAAATAATTTATATTGATTTAAACTGACTAAATTTATTCGACGCTTGCAGAAGATTGGAGGTAGCATACTGGTTTCACTTCCAAAAGAGTGGATTGACGCAAATAAATTAGAAAAAAGCGATGAAGTCGAGTTAGAGACCGGAACCAACAGTCTTTCCATCACACTTTCTGGAAATCACAAGCTGCCAAAAGAAGTTGTAATATTGTATCCTGTTTCAAAGGAAGAAAACATCATTGCCAACATTACTGGTGCATATCTTCTTGGGTATGATATAATCAAGATAAAAGGTAAATCCGTAATTTCAGCAGACGATCGCGAAAAGATCAGAACTTCGATGCGAAGACTTGTTGGCATGGAAATCGTAGAAGAAGATTCTTCCAATGTTATCATGCACTTTCTTTTGGATGCAACAACACTTAGCCCAGAAAAAATTCTAAAACGCATGAGCTCAATTGCACTTGGAATGTTTCGTGATACTCTAAACACATTGATATCAGAAGACAAGACGGTACTACAAACAATTGCAAATAGGGATGATGAAATTGATAGACAGTACTTTTTGCTAGTCAGATTGATTCGAAGTACAATGGTTGATGCAAAGCTTGCTAATGCATTGAATTTAGAAAACATCGACATTTTGGATTACAGAATAGCTGCAAACCTACTTGAAGCTGCAGGAGATACAATGGTAGATCTTGCAAAATCAATTTCAGAACTTGCATTAATGAAAAATGAATTCAAGAAAATTTATGATACTGCACAATACATTGAAGAAATACACGAAAAATCTATAGAAGCCTTTATTGAAAATAACAGGTCGCTTGCTATTGAAGCCATAAAACTACATCGAAGTTATCAAAAGAGAAGTACTGATGTCCGTTCCTCTCTTGAACCTAAAAAACAGGCATCAATTGAGCTAATAGATCTAGTCTATACATTTGAAAAGATAGCACGCTGTTGGGCTGATATAGCAGATCTTGTCAAACCAGTATATCCAAGCTAAACTTACATCTTCTTCTTTATTGCATATGTTAAAACAGCGCAGATTGTTTTAGAATCAGTTATCTTTCCAGACAAGATCATCCTTAGCACTTTTTTAAAATCAATTTTTACAACAGAAAGTATCTCGTCATCATCAAGCTTCAAATCACTAGATTTCTTCAATCCTGTTGCAACATAACAATGAATTAGTTCAGTGTTATATCCAATTGATGGATAGTACTTGATCAATGAAGTCATTTTTTTAGCTTCATAACCAGTTTCTTCTTTTAGTTCTCTAAATGCACACTTGCTTGGATCTCTTTCACCTTTATCCATGGTACCTGCAGGAATCTCAAGAACATAGCCGTGAGGAAAACGATGTTGTTTTACAAGTATTATCTTACCATTTTCTATGGCAAGTATTGCAGAAGCTCCCCTGTGTTCGATGATCTCCCTTCTGACTTTCCGTTTTTCTATAATTCCATCATAAAGACTCAAAGAAAGAACCTTGCCATCAAAAATCTTCTTTTTTTTCACAATGATCATCTTATAGAGGTAAAATTTGTTATATATTCTATTGATAGGTCAGATGAAGTCGCTTTGATTTCTTTGCTGATTTGATGCTATTTTTAACCCACTGTTCAGGAAAAGCAATCTTTTTTGGAATGAAGAGATCAGCTGAGGCAATACCACTGATTTTACGCACATTTTGTGTTATCTCATCAAGTTTGAATATATCATCACTATAGAAAAACAAAACAATCTGATTCATAGCAATAAATGGTTTTTGTAAAAACGATCCTTCAAATTCTTCTTGTAGTTTAGCCAGAGTTTTCTTTACATCTTTTTCTACCCAAACAAGAATGGCAAAAGGAATGTATCCAGTAAATTTCCTTGGGTCATAGACCAAAGTAAATTGTATTGCATCATTATTTTCTAGCTTATCAAGACATCTTGTTATTGTTTTTGTTGACAAACCAGTTGATTTTGCAATTTGATCAATTCGTGCACGTGGATCATCCAAAAGAACTTCAATTATCTCAAGATCAGTTTTTGTCAGTTCAGATCTAAAACCAAGATTTTGTGCTTCAAAAATACTAAGAACTCTTACATCCTTCATCAGATTCTTTGCTAGTTCTATCTTTTTTTCTGGATCGTCTTTTATTACTATACTACAAACAGTTATGCCACCAACACAAGGAACAACAAAGAACGGTTCACCTAAGAGTTTCACCTGTTTTAGGATATACTCCAAGTCTTGCCCGGTTACTACAAAATAAAGAACATTATATCCCAAAATCGGCGGTTCAATTTTTAATGCAAATTTTTCTATAACTTTTTGATCAAGCATTTTTGAAATTCTTGATTTTACAGCACCTCCTGAAATCCCAACTTCTTGACCAATTTTTCTATCTGGCATTCTACAATTGTTCAAAAGTTGTGTAAGAATCTGCATATCTAATTTGTCCAATTTCTAATCTCCTTGCCTCATTTGTTATTATTAAAATACTATTCATTAATAAAAATGTCGTCTATATCATTCAAATACTTCATATACATTAAATATCAGACTATTTTTATTAAAATTATGGATTACAGAGTTCATCTAGCGAAAAGAATGCTTGTCAACAAGAAAAGCAGTCTCATTGGTGCTGTTTTGGCAGTATCTATTGGCATACTTGTTATCCATGTAAATTTCGTAATTTTTCAGGGGCTATATGACGCAATCGTACGTGATTTGAAAGATTACAGATTCGGAGACATTCTAGTAAGTAACGAAGAAGATTATATCGATAAATCTGACATTGCATTGATAAATTGGTTTGAAAGAAATCCGTATGTTGCTGCAGCAACATCTAGATTGGATGGATCTGCTTCGATAAATGCTACAAAATTTGGGGAAAGAACTGAAGAATTTAGAATCCCAGTAGTAGGTGTTGATCCACTAAGAGATACACAAGCATCCACTATCCACAACACAGTGGGTGATGGTCAGTATGTATTTGCAAGAAACTCCTTAGTGATGGGTTCTAGGGTTGCACGTGATCTTGGTGGAGTAGAAGTTGGCGATAATGTAAGACTAAAGTTTGTAGATAGACATGGTGAAGATCAGCTCAAACGTTTTGTTGTAACTGGAATAACTTCTTCTGCAGGTGGACAAGGACTAGATGGCAGTGTCATTGTTCATATTGATACGTTGCGTAGTTTACTTGATAGAACAGATGAAACTGGAGCAATTTTAGTAAAGCTAAATGATCCTACAAAAGCAGGAGAAATCAAAGATTTCTTTTTGAGATCATTTCCATCTGATGATTTTAAAGCTGAAACCATAGAAGAATCTGCCGAAACAACACTGAGTGGTTTCAGATCAGGTATTGCTTTGATAAATCTTATTGGATACTTTGGAATGATGTCTTCTGCATTTGCTATTGTAACAATTCAGATGATGCTAGTATCAAGCAAAACTAGAGAAATAGGAATCATGAGAGCAATAGGCGCAAAAAGAACGGATATCCTTCTTCTCTTCTTGTTTCAAGGAATGATAATAGGAGCGATGGGTACAGCAGCAGGAACCGGTCTTGGTTTGGCTTATACCTTTTATGCAAAAGAGACAAAAATGGAATTTCAGGGAAGCTTGGCCTTGGAAGTTACGTACAACTGGGAAAAAATAGGACAAACCGCTTTGACCTCTTTTGGACTGGCAGTAATATCTTCAATATATCCTGCATACAGAGCAACCAGACTTTTACCAGTGGAGGCGATGAGAACTGTCTAATGTTATTTTAGAAGTTAGAAACTTGAACAAAACATATGGCAAGGGCGAAATAGCAGTTCACGCCCTAAAAGACGTATCATTTTCAGTCAAAAGGGGAGAACTGCTTCTTATTGTAGGCAGTTCTGGTTCTGGCAAATCTACATTATTGAATATGATTGGATTGTTGGATCGTCCAACCAGTGGAAAAATCTTTCTTGATGGAGTAGAAACAACTACTCTTAACGATAATGAAATATCATCCTTTAGAAATTCCAAGCTAGGATTTGTTTTTCAATCTGCAAATCTGCTATCTGATTTAACGGTGTTAGAGAATGTTCTTCTCCCAAGAAAGATCCAGAGAACTGATGAAAATGCTGTAGATGATGCAAAAAAATTACTAAGAACAGTAGGTCTTGAAAAGCAAATGAATAATCGTGCAAACAAAATATCTGGTGGACAAGCTCAGAGAGCAGCTATTGCTAGGGGTCT
>Ga0209431_10003070_pt1 | contig 13376 bp, 16 predicted proteins | sample RifCSP13_3_FD_184021 | JGI IMG/M metagenome (GOLD analysis project Ga0209431, IMG submission 184021) | Soil microbial communities from Rifle, Colorado - Rifle CSP2_sed 13_3 (SPAdes) (version 2) | ecosystem: Environmental > Terrestrial > Deep subsurface > Rock core/Sediment | place: Rifle...
GTCCTTCTCACCTCGACTAACCACTCTGCTCGCGTCATAACAGCGAATGCTATTATTACTAATCCCAGCACGAGCGCCAGATTAGCTACGGTTAGAGATATAGCGAACCCCTCCTTAAGAACAAAGTTTGTATCGGTAGCTATGAGAGAGTTTAATTCGACTGCAAATTCGATAGTGGCGTTGGCGACAAAGAATAAGAACCTTCCTAAAATATCGATAATAAATCCCAAGAGAGAAGCGATACCACCCACTATGCCCTCGGCCACTTCGCCTGCTACACTCCCCAATGCACCTCCTAGGAAATCCGTAATGGCTCCTCCAAAAAGAACCTTATCCAGCGCAGCCACTGCTAATGTACCAAAAATAATTCCTGCATTTGCAGTTTTGGTTGTGAATATGAGAACAAGACCCAGTATCGCTAGGGTCACCCATACTTTGTTTCGAGTATCCTTCATCTAACGCCTAGTTCAATTATAACTCCTATTTTATCTAAGATGTATGGAATAAAATAATAATTTTTTTAATTGTATCTATGGATAGATTTTGTGGCCTAATGGCAGGATCAATGTCGTTGTTTAAAAGCAGTTCTTTCGAGGCACCAATCCCCTTTAGGTTATTTAAAATAGTCTTACGAGGCTGTTTAAAAAGAGCCTTTATGAATGGATAATAGGCGGCTATTTCCATGGCTGATGGTTGAGGGTTGATTGGAGTAATTTTTATCACAGCCGAATCCACTTTTGGGGAAGGTCTAAAAGATTTCTTAGATATATATCGAATAATTTCGGGTTTGGTCCAAAATTGTAAAGTAGCAGCTAACAGATTCATCTCCGGTGGTTTTGCGCAAACTCTATTAGCAACCTCTTTCTGGAGAGTCAGAACAATAACAGATGGTTTATATTTCGCTTCCTGGAGAATACGTAGTAGGTGGCCGGTAATATAGTATGGTATGTTCCCAACCAACTTATATGGGTAGTTTATCTTAGGAATTTCCCTAAGAGCGTCCGCCTCAACAACTTCTAAGTTCGGATATTCATTAATTAGATCGCCCAAGAAAGATTCTATAAGCTCACCATCTTTTTCTAAGGCAAGAAGTTTTTCAGGAGAATATTTTAATATTCTTCGCGTTAGCTCTCCGTGGCCTGGGCCTATTTCAACCACAATATCTTTTTCGGTTACCCCTAAAGCCTCGGCAATACGCTCAAGAACTTTATGATCCTTAAGGAAGTTTTGCCCAAGAGACTTTTTTGCTCTATTTGCACTCATTAATCTAGGTAGATGGTATCTTCTTCTTCGAATTGTCCATCCTTTTTGAACTTAATTAACTCTGGAGGCATTTCGTAGAGGAATCTAGAAGCAATCGAGTGAAAACTTAAAGTTAAGTTTTCCTTGGCTCTGGTCATGGCAACATACATTAGTCGCCTTTCCTCTTCTATGTCATCCTCTTTAAAGAATGATCGGTGATGAGGGAGGATGCCATCATCAACTCCGGCAATGTATACATCATCAAATTCTAATCCCTTTGCTAGGTGAATGGTCATGAGCTTAACTGGAGCATCTTTCTCGCCGAGGCGATTGATGCTGTCGTTAGAATTGAGCAGGGCAACGCGTTCCATGAACTCCCCGAGAGTCTTGAATTCGGAAGCAAAGCTAATTAACTCACGTACGTTTTCTGTGCGCTCTTCGACGTTATCAAATTTTTTGATCAGATGTTCAAAGTAATCTGTGGTTTTAAGGATGTATCCCAATAGTTCCATTAAGCCTAGTGTTTTAGCCATTTCCGGCAACTCCAAAACCAATTTTTGGCTGATTTTTTTAAGAAAAGCTTTATCAATTCGCTCCCTACTAACTTGGTCTTTAGGGTTTAAGGCGTACCTTAGTGTGGCGAGGATATCTTTAATCTCTTTGCGATCGTAGAACTTCACCCCACCGTACATCTCGTAGGGGATAGACTGGAAATTGAGTGCTTGTTCAACGGCGCGAGACTGGGCATTGGTGCGATAGAGAATGGCAGAATTTCTAAATCCACGGGTGGTAATCTCGGAGGCAATGAAATCAGCCTCCTCTTCGGGCGAGTATGTCCCCAAAACATATACTGGTGCCCCTTGCGGATTTTGGGTCCAGAGTTTTTTTCTAATTTGGAGTCTATTGTTTTCAATAACCCTTGCCGCCGCATCTACAATATTCGAAGTTGAGCGATAATTTTCTCCTAAGTGCACAATTTTTGCTCCTGGCCAGTCTCTTTCAAAATCCAAAAAGGTTTTAATGTTGGCTCCCCTGAATGCATAGATAGATTGTTGATCATCTCCCACCACATTTATATTTTTATGTTCTCTCGATAGTAATTTTATCAAAACATATTGAGCACGATTAATATCTTGGTATTCATCTACGAGAATATAATCAAATTGATCCTGATATTTTTTGAGCTTTGCTGGATTTGAGGAAAATAGTTCAACGGTTTTGGTGATTAAGTCATCAAAATCAAAAGCATTTTGTTCTGCGAGTCTCATTTCATAATCTTCAAATACTTCTTTAGTAGGAGACTCTAAGCCGTCTGAAGTTAGGAGTTCCATTTTGGTATTAGAGATCTCTTTAACGAGAGAAGCAGGTGTAATCTTTTTGTTCTCGGGTAACCCCAGCGCCTGGACCGATTTTTTTACCACCCTTAAGGAATCGTCATCATCGAATATTGCAAAATTATGATCGCGCCCCAAACTTTTCGCTTCTTTACGTAAAATACGCGCGCAAAATGCATGGAAGGTTCCTACATATGGGAGATCCTTTCTTCCTGCACGCCTTACCCCCTCTACAATACGTCTTCGCATTTCATCAGCCGCCTTGTTGGTAAATGTAATGGCCACAATTCTTTGTGGATTTACCCCTGAATTTATTAAGTAGATAACGCGTTCAGTGAGAGTACGCGTTTTGCCAGATCCTGCTCCTGCGGTGACCAAAAGTGGCCCCTCGCCATGGCATACAGCCTCCTTTTGACTATCGCTTAAATTCATGGTCTTTTGCTTGATTAATTGAGAGTGGAGATTACTATTTATAGTATTAGTAGCATATCACAAAACCTACCGGGCTGGTTGCGGGGGGCAATTCTGCCGGTAATCCTTGTTCTTGGAGTATTAACGGCCGATCTGGCTTTTGTAAGGCTAGCTACCCCCGCCTCCGCTACGGACCCTCAACTGATAGAGGATGACCTTCTAATGAACTCCGAAGCGGGTGCCTTCTTGGGAAATGCAGGGCCAGTTGAGGAGATTGACCATACGGATCTTTATACTGACTTTGGTGGTTTTGTTTTGGTTGAGAAGAGCTCGCTGGATGGTGCGGGAAGCTCCTTGGGGGATGGAGTAAAAGAGGAGGATATTCTTACATACACCGTAGAGGATGGAGATACCCTATCCAGTATTGCACAAGCTTTTGGAATATCGGTAAGTGGCATTTTAGAGGCAAACGATAAAGGAAGCAGCTTGATTCGCCCCGGAGAGGAATTAGCTATTCTACCTGTTTCAAAAAGTGGTGGAGTTCTGGCCAAAAAGACGGAGAGCGTGAGCGTGGTAGAAAATACTTATTTTATTCGCCCAGTGGATGGCGGATTGAACTGGGGAGAATTGCATGACTCACAATATATGCCAGCGGTAGATTTCTCTAAGGCATGTGGATCGGAAATTTATGCCGCTGCAGCTGGAACAGTTACTAAAATTGGTGATCCAGAAAAATACAACAGTGGATATGGAGGATATGTTGTTATCAGTCACCCTAACGGAACGCGCACTATCTATGCACACAACTCAGCAAATGCAGTAGAAGTTGGACAGAGCGTAGAGCAAGGAGAATATGTTGGAAATGTTGGTAATACCGGGCTTACATACGGCAGTACTGGATGTCATGTTCACTTTGGAGTACTAGGCGCAACCAACCCATTTATAAGGTAGAAATGCATTCACCTTTCTTATATAGGCGTCTTTTGTTAGCAGAACTTTTTCTCCTCTATTGTGCTATATATACAAACTTTGGAGGTTATCTAATGAGAGTTTAGTTTTTGCACTCTTTGCAGACTTTACTCTCTGGGTTTACTTCTAGTAATTCAAGTTCTATTTCCTTCCCACAATGTTCACATATGCCATAGGTACCGGCTTCCATTTTTGCTAGGGCAGTACTTATATTGGCCACCCTATCCTTGAGTAATGTGACGGCCGAAAGATTATTAGCTGCCTCCTCACCCTCATCCGCCTCTTCGTTGTCCAGACCTGGGGAATCTCCAAACTCTAGGTCTGTACCAAGAATTTCAATGTTCTCTTCTATGCGTTTTTTCTCCTCCAAAAGAGCCTGTTTAAGTTCGTCTAGTTTTTCTTTAGAAATCGCCATTGCCCCTTATTGTACTCATCGTTAATTGAGAAAGGCAATAGGGGCTATATAATTGAGGTAGCTATGATTCACGGACTATCAGGTAAGGTAAAGGCTTTGGGACTTAACCGCGTAGTTATCGATGTGGGAGGGGTGGCCTACAAGGTCTATATTCCTCTTAATGTAGAGAAGCCGCCCAGGATAGGGCAGGATATTGATATATATACCTACCTCCACGTAAGGGAAGGAGGTATGGACCTGTTTGGTTTCTTTGTCGAGGAGGGGTTGCAGCTCTTCGAAGCTCTGATCTCGGTTTCTGGGGTAGGGCCAAAATCCGCTATGTCTATATTAGGAGTGGGATCAGTAGATCAGATTACCGCTGCTATCGCCAAGGGAGAGCCAGAGCTTTTGAGGCGCTCTTCTGGAGTTGGAAGAAAAACGGCAGAGCGTATCATCGTGGAGCTCAAGGATAAAGTAATGCCATCAGGTGGAAAGGAGGCAGTTAGATTGGCCGAGTCAGATCAGGATGTGTTTGAGGCGCTTTTGAGCTTGGGATATCCCAGAAAGAAGGCAGAAGAAGTTCTTAGAGAGTTGAATCCAGATCTTAGCGATGTGAGGGATCGTCTTAAGGAAGCACTGCGCCTTATTAAGGATTAATGATTAGATTCATTAAATATTCTCTCGTGAAAATTCTTAAGCCATTGGGAATCTTAAATTTGTATCACACGGCATTGGCATTTTGGGGAGCACTACGCTATGGCTTTCCATCCAAGAGGTTAATGGTGGTGGGAGTGACGGGCACCAAGGGGAAATCAACAACATTAGAGTTAATAAATGCAGGGCTAGAGAAGGCCGGAAGGAAAACAATATTAGCTTCATCGATTAGATTTAAGGTAGGAAGCGAGAGTAGACCCAACACAACGGGTAATACCATGCCCGGAAGAGGATTTCTGCAAAAGTTAATGGCAGATGGGTTAAGATCAGGATGCGAATACGCACTGTTGGAGGTTGTATCCGAAGGAGTAGTTCAATCAAGGCATAGATTTATTGATTTCGATGTTGCTGCATTTGTAAATTTGCACCCAGAGCACATCGAGTCCCACGGAGGATTTGAAAATTATCGCAATGCCAAACTTAAATTTTTCAAAGATACAGAAAAACACTCGTCTAAGAGAGATGTAAAGTTTTTTGTGAACCAGGATGATGATAATGCTGATTATTTTATACGTGCGGTAGATAGAGAGAGTGTAGTCCTAACAACAAAGACCAATAAAGAACTTAAAATGCGTGGAGAGTTCAATCTGCAAAATGCAGGGATTGCAGAAGCCATTCTGCGCCACCTGGGAGTCGGCGAAGAGGATATAGAGAAAGCATTTAGAGAATTCGTTGGTGTTCCGGGAAGGATGGAGGTAGTACAAGAGAATCCGTTTGGGGTGATAGTGGACTATGCTCATACTCCAGATTCACTAGAGGCGGTTTATGCAAGTGTGAAAAAAATGTTTCCAGGAGACATTATTGGGGTCCTGGGGTCAATGGGCGCGGTAGGTCCTCTGGGGGGAAGAGATAGGTGGAAGCGGCCCAAAATGGGTGAAATTGCCGAGCGCTATTGCCGAGAAATCATCCTAACTGACGAAGATCCAGTGGACGAAGAGCCCGCACAAATCTTGGAAGAGATTGAAACTGGTATTAAAGATAGGGGAAAAGTAAGGAAGATTATAGACAGAAGACAGGCTATTGGAGAGGCTCTAAATTTGGCCAAGAAAGGGGATGCCGTTGTTATTAGTGGCAAGGGAAGCGAACCTTATATTAGAGTAGCTAAAGGGAAGCGTATTCCCTGGTCAGATGTGGGGGTGGTTAAGGAACTACTTAAGATATGAAACTCACTTTTGTAGGAGGAGCCAAATCCGTTACGGGTGCCAATTATTTTCTCGAAACAACAGAGAGCAGGGTTTTAATTGACTGTGGTTTGCGTCAGGGAAGTAGGGTTGGAGAAGAGGAGAACTATGCAGATTTTCCATACGCTCCGTATTCAATAGACGCCCTTCTTATTACTCACGCGCACATAGATCATGTTGGTAGGGCTCCAAGGTTATACAAAATGGGTTTTAGGGGAAAAGTGTTTTCAACAGAGCCCACTAAGGAATTTGCAGAGGAATTATTAAAAGATTCTCAAGATCTTTTATCTAGAGAAGCCGCTAGTATGGGCAAAGAAGCCCTATATAGAGATGAGGATGTTGATGGGCTTATGGGTTTGTGGAAGACAAATGGTTATCACAAAGAAATCTTATTTAAAGATTTAAAAATTACTTTTTTTGATGCCGGGCACATTTTGGGATCAGCTTCTATATTAATAGAAACTGAAGGTAAAAAGATTTTATTCTCGGGAGATATTGGAAATACTCCCGCCCCACTCATAAAAGACCCAGAAAAAATTGAAGGAGCAGATTATGCGTTAATCGAATCTGCATATGGAGGGCGGTTGCACGAAGACCAGGTGGAACGTAGGCACATATTAGAAGACACAATTGAAGAAACAATTAAAAGAGGTGGCACTATGGTTATCCCAGCCTTTGCTATGGAGCGCACCCAAGAATTACTTTATGAATTGAATAGTTTAGTAGAGGCGGGGCGCATTCCAAATATTCCAGTGTTTTTAGATAGCCCACTAGCTATTAGATTAACGGGAATATATCAAAAGTATTTGAATAACGCAGAATACATAGATCAAGAATCTCTAGATTTATTTAAAAAAGAAGACGCTATCTTTCATTTCCCTGGGTTACAGTTTGTTTTGAAGACAGAAGATTCAAAAAAAATTGTGCACAACAAGGAATCTAAAATAATTATTGCCGGTAGCGGCATGTCTAATGGAGGAAGGGTTGTAAGACACGAAGCACATTATTTGAGAAGCGAGAAGAACACCCTTTTAATTGTTGGTTTTCAAGCAAAAGGCTCATTGGGACGAATTATTTTGGATGGGGCAAGGAACGTGACCATAATGGGTGAAAAGGTACCAGTGCGGGCTCAAATAAAGGCTATTGGAGGGTATAGCTCCCATGCCGACCAGCTTCATTTGCTAAATTGGTTGCGCCCCACGAAGGATACGCTAAAGAAAGTATTTATAGTCCAAGGGGAAGAGGATCAAATGGAAATTCTGAAATCGGCGATCACGGATAATCTAGCAATAGAAGCAATGATTCCTCAAATTGGCGAGAGTATAGAGTTGTAGATTATACTTGCTATATGACACTAGGAGATGCTCCAAGGTTTAAAATCTGTGTATCTGGTGCCGCTGACACCGCGCACTGTGGCGAGAAGTCTTTTGAAGTTGCCTATAACCTTGGAAAGGAGGTAGCGCGCCACAATTGTATTCTTGTAGAAGGAGCAACCACAGGCTTTCCATATTTTGCAGCTAAGGGAGCAAAGGATGCTGGAGGGGTGGTGGTTGGATTTTCTCCAGCACACACAGAAAGAGAGCATATTGAATACTATGGCCTCCCATTGGACTACAGAGACGTTATTGTGTATACCGGCTTTGGTTATTCTGGGCGCAATTTGATTTTGACGCGTGCCGCCGATGCTGTAATTAGTGGTTGCGGAAGAATGGGCACCATCAATGAATTCACGATTGCCTTTGAAGACAAAAAACCATTGGGGATTTTGGAGGGCTCTTGGGACACAGATGAGCTTATTAAGGCAATTGTTGAGAAATCGTATAGAGCAGATGAGATGAAGGACAAAATTATATTTGAGAGCGACCCCAAAATTTTAGTAGAGAAGCTTATAGAGGTAATTAAAAAAGATAAAGTAACCAATGATACACTAAAGGTAGTGGACATTGATTAAAGGTCGCAATATATCCAATTAAGACATGGTAAAAAACAAATTAATCGGAGAGGTAGTACACTACTACGGTGATTTGGGAGTAGCGGTAGTGAAATTCAGCAAATCTGTGAAGGCTGGAGATAAGGTTCAATTTAAGGGTGCTACTACGGACTTTGATCAAGCGCTCGATTCAATGCAGTTCGACCATAAAAGCGTTGATGAAGCTAAGAAGGGCAAAGAGGTTGGAGTGAAGGTAAAAGATAAGGTTCGAGCAGGAGACGAAGTATACGAAGCATAAGGATTAGATGCCATTATTTACAGAAATTACCATTGCCTTGGTTTTGGCCGCAATTTTTGGATTTGTGGCCCATCTTCTGCGCCAACCCCCGATCATAGGTTTTATTTTTGCTGGATTAGCGGTTGGCTTCTTGGCTAACCCGGAAGTTGGCGGAGTGGAGCTTATTGATGGATTGGCTCCTATAGGAGTAGCGTTGCTGCTTTTCTTGGTGGGGTTGGAGTTGGATTTCAAAGATTTAAAAAATGTAGGACTACCCGCCTTAGTTACTGGGTTGGGGCAGATCCTTTTCACCTTTGGCATTGGATATTTCATTATTAAACTACTTGGGTTTGCTACCATTCCGGCCGTCTATATATCTATAGCGCTGACCTTCTCATCGACCATTATTGTGGTCAAACTACTATCCGAAAAGAGGGAGCTAACCAGTCTTTATGGAAGAATTGTAGTGGGATTTTTGCTTCTCCAGGATTTTGTGGCCATATTGGTTTTGGTTGTACTTGCTGGGCTAGAAGGGAATGGGGGGTCTCCTGTCGGCTTTGCTCTGACCTTAGTAAAGGGAGCAGTTTTAGTGGCAGCCACTTTTGTAGGCTCCCGCTTTTTGCCAAAACTTTTAGACAGAGTAGGGCGCTCTCAGGAGATGCTCTATTTGTTTAGCATTGCTTGGGTATTGGGGGTGGCGAGTTTAACTGAACTCGCTGGCCTTTCGATAGAGGTAGGAGGATTTCTAGCCGGCGTGGCCTTAGCTAACTCTTCAGAACATTTTCAGATAGGAGCGCGCATGCGCCCCATTAGAGATTTTTTCTTAATCTTATTTTTTGTGGGGTTGGGAGCAAAAATGTTAGTGGCGGGCGCCGTTACTGCTATTGTCCCTGCAATATTGCTTTCCCTCTTCGTGCTTATTGGAAATCCACTGATTGTAATGCTTTTAATGGGAGCTTTGGGGTATAGGGCGCGTACTTCATTTTTGGCCAGCCTGACAGTTGCTCAAATATCAGAGTTTAGTTTGATAGTTGCTGCGTTGGGACTGCGTCTAGGGCATGTTGGGCCGGAACACGTCGCTCTAATTACATTTGTAGGAATATTTACCATATTTATTTCTTCATACTTCATAATTTACGGTGAGGAAATGTATAAGAAGCTGAAACCAGTACTAAAGTTATTTGAGTTTAGGCGTAAGTTGATAGAAGAAACGTCGTTGGATAAAGATTTTGAAAATCACGTTGTCTTAGTGGGGATACATCGCACAGGGGGCACTATACTACAAACTCTCATTAGCGGTGGGGAAGATTTTGTGGCATTAGATTTTGATCCGTTTGTGGTTAAAGCCCTACAGCAAAAAGATGTTCCAGTTATTTATGGAGATGTGTCAGATGAAGACATCCAAGAGTTGGTGGGGTTGAAAAAAGCGCGCCTCATTATATCAACCGTACCGGGAAAGAAAGACAACTTGAGCATTCTTGAGGGTAAAGGGCAAGCAAGAGCAATTGTAACGGCTGATAGCGACGAAGACGCAAAAGAATTTTATAAAAAAGGAGCAAGCTATGTGATCATGCCTCAATTCTCTGGGGGATGGGAATTGGCCCAAGCTATTGGTGGGGGCAAGGGACTTTCTGGACTAGCAGAACTTCAAGAGAGAGATGCTCAAGTTTTGGACTTGAGGGGCATGCCTCGCAAGAGAGTCATAAAGAAAACTACTTAGAATAAAGATCTTGGGGAAGAGGACTCTTCTTTGTTTTGAATTAGTTTGCGTGCCGTAATCTCTTTGTGCCTCTCGATTAGCCTGGGTAATTTGGCAAAAGCATTTTGTAGATCTGCTACTAAGTTGGGATTACGTAGTGCCGCCGCTGGGTGGTACATGGGCATGATTAAGACTCCCTTGGAGAGAAAAACAGAGCCTTGATCGCGAGAAATTTTCCCCTCGGGTAGAAAATAGGACATAGCAAATCGCCCTAGTGGAACAATAACTTTGGGGTTTATGATAGCGAGTTCTTTTTCCAAATATGGTTTATACGCCTCTATCTCTTCGGGTAGGGGATCTCGATTTTCTGGAGGGCGGCGCTTTACAATATTCGTTATATAAACCTCCTCGCGTTTCCAACCCATGCCCTCTATGAGCGTACTGAGTAGTTGCCCTGCTCGCCCCACGAATGGACGCTTTTGTTGATCTTCGGTTGCTCCTGGAGCTTCCCCCACAAAGACTACCTGGGCTTGGGGGTTACCTTCTCCAAAGACTAAATTGCTGTTGAGAGGCAACGAGGAGTCTTTTGCAATTTGATCCCATAAGTCAGCTAGGGGAGAGGATATTGTCATAGGATAATTATACAAATTGGTTTATATTTAACTACGCAATGCATCGTGAAAATGAACTTTATTTTGAGGACCCCTTGCTAAAACTTGGCATTGGCACTCGTCTGTGGGTTAAATCTACCAAAAGCATCTTTAATATAGTGTCTTTGGTGGCCGGCTTGGTAATGATCTTCTCAGATGTGCCCCAAGTCTTCTACTTAGGAATTTTTTTGCTTGCTGTAGTCTTATATAACTCTCTACTAGCTAAACTTTTTGATATAAGGGGGAATTTTAGCGGAGGGAATCTCTTATTTTTTGTAGAGACAGAGGTGAGGGATGTATTGCAAAGAGCTAGTGATAGATCTGCGTTAATGGGAGGGAGCTTTCTCTTACACTTAACAAGAGAGCTTATTGAGACAGCTGGAGGGGAGGAGATTTTAAGGAGATTGAGTATAGAAAAAGAGGAATTTGCATCTCAAGCAGAAAGGCACATTGGAGAGGAAAAGCGTTTAAGAGAAACGAAAGCATGGAGATTAAGGAAGGCAGAGGAGTTGGTAGTTAAGGCGCTCACAACACAGATTGGGAAAAAACATCCAGTAACTACAGAAGATTTATTAAGGGCCATGGTCTATATGGATAACGAAAGGGTGCAAAGACTATTTAATATTTTTGGCGTTACAGAGTCGGTAATGGAAAACAGTTATCAATATAGACTAAGGCGCGTTGGGTCGAGTCAATAAAACATAGCCATGGTGGATATTAAAACTCAAAAAGAGATGACAGCAGGGCTCATTGTATATAGGCCAGAAAAAGAGGGCCCTAAGTTTTTAATCATGTATCACAGAGGAAGTTATTGGAACTTTCCCAAAGGACACATTGAATCTGGAGAAGAAAGTTTGGAAGCAGCTATTAGAGAAACTTGTGAGGAGACTGGGTTGAAGGAAGGTGATTTACGAGTGAGAAAAGACTTTAAGGTTTACGAAAGATTTAGATTCAAGGGTAAGGGTGGAAAAATTGAGAAAACGGTAATTTTATATCTAGCAGAAACCAGAAAAAAACAAATTGTAGTATCCGAAGAACACGAGGGATATGGATGGTTCCTATATAGAGATGCTAGAAAACTTTTTCAAAATTACAAAGAAAGCCAAACACTTCTAAAAAAAGCATACGACGCTATTCAGAGGAGACATCGTCACCAGAAGAATTCTTCTGAGAAGCCTGTATCCCAGCGCCCTGGAGGACACGCTTAAAAGTTTCTGGTTCATTCTCGGCCAAATCGGCTAAGATTTTTCTATCCAACTTTACCCCCGCCTTTTTAAGTGCCCCCATTAACTGACTATAGGTTATACCCTCCTGTCTTGAGGCGGCATTAATCTTTACTTGCCAAAGCCCACGCTTATCACGCTTGCGAGCCTTACGATCTCTGTATGCATAAGTCCAAGCTTTCAGTAGTGCCTGACGAGCGCGGCGTACTTTGCTTTTGCGATTCCATCGGTAACCCTTAACCTGGCGTAATAGTTTAGTACGCTTTTTAACAGTATCAGTTCCTTTACGTGCTCTTGGCATGGTTTAAATTAATCTATCTCTAACGTTCGAGTGGTCGGCTCCACTAATACTTCTCATATTACGCTTAAGGCGAGTAGCACTGCCCGTACGCTTTGCCTTGTTGTGTCCCAAACCCTGCTTTCTACGAATAAGCTTTCCGGTTTTGGTAACCTTAATTCTTTTGGTATAGCTTTTCTTTGCCATAGTTGCTGCCATCTATATAGATATAAAGCAGGGCTTATTCTAAGCAAGCCCGGCTTTTAAATCAAGTTTTGAGGCTATCCTATTGGATCTATCTGGGTAATTAGGCCCCTTCCACCCATTTTTATTTCATAGGTCATTTTGTGGGGGGTTTCTATCTTGCTAATAAACTCCCTAAGCTTAGTCTTGGCAAACTCTTGCATACCCTTTTCCCTGCCCCTTAGGGTTACCTGGATCTCAACCTTATGTCCTGCCTGGAGGAACTCCTCTAGGCGTTTGAGTTTGAAAGAGAGGTCATGAGCTCCCTCCCTAGGGCTTATCTGTACCCTTTTTGATTCAGGAACTCTTTGCTGTTGCTTTTTGAGCTCCTTTTCTCTTTGGTAGCGAAATTTATCGAAGCTGATAATACGAGCAACGGGTGGGGTAGCGCTCTCGGTTATTAAAACGAGATCTAGCCCCGCTTCCTTAGCTTTCTCTTGGGCTTCAGCCAAAGACAAAACACCCAGATTTTCACTGTTTTCACCTAAAACTCGGAGTTGGGGTGCTTTGATTGCCCCATTAACCTTGAGGTTGAGTTCCTGAATATAATGCTTTGTCTTACTAGCCAATGTTGAAAGAATACTGTAATAGGGCCTGTTAATCAATGGATTGGCAGCCCATATATTTGGGTGTATATTTAAGTTATGACAGACAAAAAGAATACGGGTATGGCGGTGGTAGCCTACTTCATCTTCTTCTTGCCTCTTTTAACTGAGGCAAAGAAAGATCCGTTCGTAAAATACCACGTAAGGCAGGGGTTAGGACTTTTGATAGCGTTCTTTGCGCTGAGGTTTATTACTCTGTTTTTGATAACACCCTTTTCTTATATGTT
>Ga0209431_10003072_pt1 | contig 13376 bp, 16 predicted proteins | sample RifCSP13_3_FD_184021 | JGI IMG/M metagenome (GOLD analysis project Ga0209431, IMG submission 184021) | Soil microbial communities from Rifle, Colorado - Rifle CSP2_sed 13_3 (SPAdes) (version 2) | ecosystem: Environmental > Terrestrial > Deep subsurface > Rock core/Sediment | place: Rifle...
GGCTGCGCGTTCCTGAACCATGCGACGGGCATCCCATGCAGGCCATCGGGCCGGGCGAAATCAAGACCTACGACTTCGAAGTGATCGACCGCGCCGGTCCGTACTGGTTTCATCCTCACCCGCACATGCGCACCGCCGAGCAGGTCTACATGGGCCTGGCCGGCCTTTTCAATGTCTGGGACCCGGAGGAGGAGCTGGCGGTGCCCGGCGCGAGCAGCGGAGCCAACGACCTGCCGGTGATCATCCAGGATCGTATCTTCGACAGCAACAACCAGTTCATGTACCAGCCGAACCAGATGTGGGGCCTTTTGGGCAACCGCATCCTGGTGAACGGCAAGCCGAACGCCGTTTTCTCGCTGGAGCCGAGGGCTTACCGCCTGCGCTTTCTCAACGGCTCAAACGCCCGCACCTACAAGCTGGCCTGGAGCAACAATATGCCGATGAAAGTAATCGGTACGGACGGAGGCTTGCTGCCGGAGGCTGTTTCGAAGAGCTACGTGATGCTGATGCCCGGCGAGCGGGTCGACGTATGGGCGGACTTTACCCAGCTGGCGCGTAAGCAGGTGATCCTGCGCAGCCTTTCCTTTGATCCCGGGGGCATGGGAGGAGGCGGTTTCGGCTGTGGAGGTGGCGGTATGGGCGGAGGAGGGGGCGGTGGTAGTGGAGGCGGGGGTGGTGGCATGGGCTCGGGCCTGGCGCACGGCGCCGCTTTCAATATCCTGACAGTGAATGTGTCCAGGAACGCTTCCTTCAAACCGGTCTTGGGATCGCTCCCCGCCCTTACTGTGCGTTACGACGCCAGCAACGTCCCGAATTACGATTCACCGCGCCCGTTTACTCTAGAAATGGGTCAGCAGATGACCTGGACGATAAACGGCCGCGTCTTCGAGATGATGGAATGCGCACAGGACGAAATGGTTTTCTGCGATGAGACCATGGCCTGGGAATGGATCAACAACTCGCCTATCCCACACCCGATGCACATGCACAATGTCATGTTCCAGGTCGTACAGCGAACTGTTCCGGCCTCCTCAAGTAGCTACGCGACCATCAACCAGGGCCTGGTCGACAGCGGTTGGAAAGATACTGTCCTGGTCTGGCCCGGCGAACGGGTCAAGATCGCTATGACCTTTGGACCGCACATGGGCATGTACATGTATCACTGCCACATCCTCGAGCACGAAGACATGACCATGATGCGCAACTACATGATCATGGACCCGGGAATGCCCGACATGTAACTGAAACAGGGGGCTGTTTAGCAGTTCTTTCTAGACAGCCCCTATTTTTTCGGTGGCTCATCGGGTAGCACCAGAGGGTCATCCGATGCGGGCGAGAGATAATATTTTCCTCACCAGAATTTCCTTAACTCGGAGAGAAGTGATACAATAACTCTCCAGAGATAGCGATAGATCCTGATGCCGGTCGCCGCTTAGGCGAGGGGGAGGTTTCACCGGCCTGCTGTCGAAAAACAATCTTCCCATAAGTTGATATCGTGCTGATCCATCGGGAAGAACCCTATACCTGATCAGGAGGAAACCATGTTCCCCGAACAACAAGCTGTAGCCCAAGTCAAAGAAGACACAAAAAGTACTCTTCTAGCCATGCCGAATGTGGTTGGCGTCGGTGTCGGATACAGGACAGTCGCCCAGACCCCAACCGATCAATTGGGGATCATAGTCCTGGTACGCCGTAAATTACCAGTCGCCGCACTATCTCCAGAATCCCTGCTTCCCCAGCAGGTGGATGGCGTCAAAATCGACGTGATCGAAGTGGGCGAGATCCGCGCCCTGCAAGCCCGCACCGGTCGCTGGCGACCGGCTCCTGGCGGCGTGAGCATCGGCCACTACAAGATCACTGCCGGCACCCTGGGAGTTGTCGTGCGCGATCGCGCTAGCGGGACCCGTTTGATCCTTTCCAACAACCATGTACTCGCTAACAGCAATGACGCCGCACCCGGTGACCCCATCCTCCAGCCTGGGCCATACGATGGCGGTTCCCAACCCAATGACGTCATCGCCCACCTGGAACGGTTCTGCCCGATTGAATTTACCACCCAACCCGGGATCTGCAACCTGGCAAAGAGCTTCGCAGCTCTTGGAAATGCTATCGCCATGCTGCTAGGTTCCAAACATCGCCTGGACACATTCCAAGAAAATCCCCAGGCCACCAACCTGGTGGACGCGGCCATCGCCAAACCGGTCAATGACGGCGATGTCAAGGATGAGATCCTGGAGATTGGTGTCGTGCAAGGCACTGTCGCAGCGACCTTAGGCATGGCGGTGCGCAAATCCGGCCGTACCACTGGCTTCACCACCGGACAAATTACCTTGATCAACGCCACCGTAGATGTCAGTTATGGCAGTGGCCGCGTCGCCCGTTTCGAAAACCAGCTGGTCGCTGGCCCCATGTCCCAGGGAGGGGATTCAGGCTCCCTGGTCGTCGCCGGCGATGCCCTCAAAGCCGTCGGACTGCTTTTCGCAGGTTCCAACCAGACTACTATCTTTAGCCCTATCCAGGCAGTCTTAGATTGTTTGCAGGTGACCCTATGAGTATGGAAAGCCAATATTCAGATTTACAGGCTGCCACCGAACGCGTATTGGCAGTCAAGCGTGCCCATGAACATGAGCTGCTCGCCAAGCCGAACGTAGTTGGCGTCGGCGTCGGCTACCGCCAGACCGGCGGGCAGCCGACAGGCACGCTAGCCCTGGTGGTCATGGTCACCCAAAAACTGCCACCTTCACTTCTAGCCCCAGAAGATCAGATCCCGGTCTGGATCGAAGATGTCCCAGTGGATGTCCAGGAAGTCGGCGAAATCACAGCATTCTGAGCGAAAGACGGTGTTATAAGATAGAAATCGAGACAACCAAGCGTTATCTCCATGAAGATTGCCGTTTAAGAATCTATGACAGCTGGTCGTATCACAGAGGCGACGCAAACCGACCGCAAGAAGCAACTACATAACTACAAAACTATTACCCTATTTGACTAAACAAGGAGAAATATCATGGCCAGGGTAGCACGAGAGATGGTTGAGAAAGCAGGAGTCGATGTTGACCAACTGGTGGAATTGTTGATCAAGAATGCCTCTGCCGAACTCACCACTTTTTATTATTACACAATCCTGCGGGTCAACCTGATCGGATTGGAAGGAGAGGGGATCAAAGAGATTGCAGAAACAGCCCGCATCGAGGATCGCAATCACTTTGAGGCGTTGGTTCCCCGGATCTATGAACTGGGTGGCAAATTACCTGAAGATATGAAGGTCTTTCACGATGTCTCCGCCTGTCCACCTGCCCGCCTGCCAAGTGACCCGACGGATATCCAGGCAATGTTGACCGTCCTGGTGAATGCAGAACGATGTGCGGTTAAGGGATATTCCAATATTTGTAACCTGACCGCCGGCAAGGATCATCGCACCTACGACTTAGCTCTGGCGATCCTCCACGAGGAAGTAGAGCATGAATCCTGGTTCTCTGAATTCCTGGGCGAAGGTCCCTCCGGGCATTTCCTGCGTCGAGGCGAGACCTCTCCCTTCGTCTCAAAATTCATGAGGTAAGTTTTCAATCACCCTTGGGGAGGTTTGTCACCGATTCAAACCTCCCCAAGGTTCCAGACGATAAGCTCACCCCGATAATCGCCCGAGTGCTGGCCGGATGGGCGACTCTAGTTGATTTATTATCTGCTTGCAATTCCATTCGTTCTAAGGTATCCTTGCCTTTACCCCTGAACCGCATGGGATTGGATATGGTAAGAACAGGTCGCGCTTCCTTTTACTGTTTAAATTTGCTTGCCCTCCTCAGCTGGCTCCTGTCAGGCTGCATCGGAGCGACATTGCTTGTCATGACACCCACACCGGTAAGCGAACCAACGCAAATTAGTGCAACAACCGAAGCAACGGTAACTGCCACGTTACTTTCCTCGAATACCCCCACGCCAGTGCGCCAGGCAACGCTGAACCCGACGAAAACTCCCCACCCAACTTCATCCTTTACTCTGGTGTCCGTTACACCCACTTCGATATTGCTCCCCGATATTCAATCTGTTGACGAGGGCGGCTTCTCTTTCCAGCCTTTGGCAGGTTTTGACAGTCGTTCTACTGCCGGGCAAGTCACATTGTTCAATCAGAACGAAGATATTGTCTTTTCCCTGACTGGTGTCGAAGGCCGCAGTTATGGACAGTTGGTTCAGGTGTTTACACGCTTTTTGTCTCAAGTCGGGGAGAATTTTAAAGAGTTTATTGCTGAAAATCAATTCCCAATCACCGTCGATGGGAGTCCGGGCATTGCAGTAAACATCCATGGGAATCTCGCTGATGAGCCGGTCGACGGGCAGGTCGTAGTGGTTGCCCCCAGCGAATCCCAACTCTTTTTTGCTATAGCCCTGACAACCGGGAATCCGGACGGACAAATTTGGGAAACCGAAGGCAAGCATCTGTTCGAAGCTTTGCTCAATTCTGTCAATTTCTACCCGATCCCTGAAAGCTCAAGTTCCCCATGATCAACCCCGCGCTGACTACCACCTCATTTGTCTTGGATGGCTATCGCGTCAATAAGACGCTTGGCGTCGTGCGCGGCATCACAGTTCGGTCGCGCTCAATCTTCGGCACACTGGGCGCCTCCCTGCAAACCATTGTCGGAGGCAACATCACCCTCTTCACCGAACTGTGTGAAAAGACCCGCGCCGAGGGCTTTGAGCTGATGCTGCGCCACGCTCAGGAGATCGGCGCCAATGCCGTGATAGGCATCCGTTACGACGCCACCGAGGTTATGGACGGCGTCACCGAAGTCCTCTGCTACGGCACAGCTGTCATCGTCGAACCGATTTAATTGAACGATAGGATGGGGTCAAGTCAATAATCCGCTCCATTCATCCTCTGTATACAGTCTTACGCCCTCCTTCTTCTTTGAGCGCTTTCCTTTACCGCACCTTTGCTGCGCTGCAACATCGCAATTACCGCCTGTGGTTTAGCGGACAGTTGGTCTCATTATTCGGCACCTGGATGCAGTCCACAGCCCAGGGTTATCTGGTATATGAATTAACAAAATCGCCCGCCTACCTCGGATATGTTGGATTCGCTTCCGGCCTACCCTCCTGGCTGTTCATGCTCTACGGGGGAGTCATCGCTGACCGTATGCCGCGCCGCAGGATGTTGTTGCTCACCCAAACGGCGATGATGATACTGGCTTTCATTTTGGCTGCGTTAACCTTTTCTGGCCGCGTCCAGGCATGGCACATTATCATCCTGGCCCTTGGCTTGGGTACCGCTAATGCCTTTGATGCCCCCGCTCGCCAGGCTTTCGTAACCGAGCTAGTCGAGCGGGAAGATTTAACCAACGCTATCGCTCTTAACTCCACCATGTTCAATGCTGCCACAGTGCTCGGCCCAGCCCTGGCTGGGCTCACTTACGCTGCCTTTGGCCCGCAATGGTGCTTTACGATCAATGCTCTTTCTTTTATCGCTGTCATCATCGCCCTATCCTTCATGCACCTCAAACCGTTCCAGGCTCCCACCATGTTAAATTCAGTGCTCGTTGACCTCAAAGAAGGTTTACGTTATGTCGCACACCAACCGGTGATCCGCTTCATAATCCTGAATCTCGGGATGGTCAGCCTGGTCGGGTTGGGCTTCGTCACCCTGATGCCCGCCTGGTCTGTCAAAGTCCTGGGCGGTGACGCCGCCACCAATGGCTATCTTCACTCAGCGCGTGGATTTGGAGCGCTCTCAGGCGCCTTGATGATCGCTTCCCTCGGCCGGATTAATTTCAAGGGCAGGCTGCTTACAATGGGCAGCTTTGTTATGCCAGCTTTTTTGCTGGTCTTTTCTGTAGCTCGCTGGCTGCCCTTTTCGATGCTCGCCTTGATGGCCACTGGCTGGGGATTCATGGTCATGGCTAATATGAGCAATACCCTGGTGCAAACGAATACCCCGGACGAACTGCGCGGCCGTGTCATGGGCGTCTATACCCTTACTTTTTTCGGCTTCATGCCGATCGGCGCCCTGATCAACGGCGCCTTCGCCACCCGCATCGGCCCGCCGCTAACAGTTCAATTTAATTCCCTGATCATGCTTGCCTTTGCTGCCCTGCTCTGGCTGCGTTTCCCGACATTAAGAAAATTGAACTGAATGTGGCGCTGGAAAAGGCAAATTTTTTTGCTTGTTGTAAGCAATATCTGTTAGAATCTTATCTGATTTAATGAAACGACTGGTATTATTAGAGCGAAAACTTAATCCGCGGAGCCGAGGATGAATATCAAATAAAATTGAAGGAATTTGACCCGTATATGCAGCCAAGCTTGAAGAGCAAAGCATCCGCACGACCGAAGCCTTGCTGAACTTTGCCTCGCAGCGCAAAGGTCGTGAAGAGTTAGCCGTACGCACCGGCATCTCTGAAATAAGATCCTGGAATGGGTCAATCAGGCGGATTTGATACGCGTCATGGGCGTCGGCGAGGAATACAGCGACTTGCTCGAAGCCGCCGGAGTGGATACTGTCAGGGAGTTGGTGTTACACCGTCCGGAAAATCTGCATCAGGCTATAATGGAGGTGAATGCCAAGAAGAAACTGGTTCGACGCCCTCCCACACTCTCCCAGGTACAAGCTTGGGTGAGCCAGGCGAAGGCCATCCCACCTGTGGTTTCGTACTAAGCCATCGATCACAAAAGGAGAAAACAAGATGTTAAAAGAATTCAAAGATTTCATTATGCGTGGCAACGTTCTTGACCTTGCAGTTGCCGTGATCATCGGTGCGGCTTTCGGCGCCATTGTGGTATCCTTCGTAAAAGATATTTTGATGCCGCCCATCGGTTTGCTGCTCGGCAATGTCGATTTTTCCAACTTGTTCCTCAGCTTGAAAGGCGAATCATACCCTTCGCTGGCAGCAGCTCAGGCAGCGGGCGCGCCCACACTTAACTATGGCTTGTTTATCAACACGATAATCAATTTCCTCATCGTTGCCTTTGCGATCTTCATGGTCGTGCGCGTGGCTAACCGGATGAAAAAGCCGGAAGTTCCCGCAGCTCCAGCAACTAAAGACTGCCCATATTGCAAGACATTAATTCATATCGAAGCCACCCGCTGCCCTAACTGCACTTCAGAGCTAAGATAAGATAATTCCGGATCAAGGCAAATCGATTTTGCCAGTAGAATATTCACAAATCATTGTTTTATCCAGATTCATGTACTCTAAAGGAGAGTTCTAAGATGCCCACCTATATCCTTCTCAGCACTACCACCGACGAAGGCGCCGAGACGATTAAAATGAAGCCCGAGCGCATCAAGGAAGTCAACAAAGAATTGGAAGCCATGGGCGTCAAAGTCCTGGCCCAGTATGCCGTCCTGGGACCCTACGACTTCGTCAACATCGTCGAAGGACCTGACACCGCCACCATGCTGCGCGTCTCGGTCAACATGGGCTCGCGGGGCAGCGTCAAGATCCTCACTCTGCCCGCCGTCCCGATCGACGAATTCATCGCCGGGCTGAAGTAAACGACGAAGGACCAATGACGAAGGACGAACGATAGTTCAGCTTTCGTCCTTCGTCAATCGTCTTCCGTCCATCTTCATCCTTCATCCTTTAATTTCATCGCTAACCCCGCTGCGATAAGGGCGATCATCCCGCTCAAGTAAAAGACCACCGGCAGCCCTCTCAAGTCCGCCAGGTAACCGGTCAAGAGCGTCCCCAGCGCCCCGCTGGAGAACATAAATCCCAGGATTAACCCCGAGGCCAGCGCCATCCCACCTGGGATCTTGCGCTGCGCCAGGACGACGATGATGCTGTGCGTCGCTCCGGTCAACAACCCGGAGAGAGGGATCAGCAGGAACAACCACGCCGACCAGCCAACCATCGGCACCAGAACCAGCGGCGCGCTGGCTGACAGCAGGGTCAAGACTGCCACTCGCCGCCTGCCAAAGCGGTCCGCCAGGCTGCCGCCTAGCAAGTTCCCCAGCGCCGTCCCGCCCATGAAAAGCGCGGCTGCCAGGCCATAAACGCCCGGAGTCTGCCCCAGGTCGCTCAAGTATTTCGGCACGAAAGTAAACATATTTTGTTGCGCCCAGGACTGGAAGGCTGCCAGCAGTATAAAAGCCAGCCCACCCACGCTCAAAGCCCGCTTGAAAAGGTTTCTGACTGATATATTGGCTCCCACCGGCGCCTCGCTGGGTCTTCCGTCGGTAATCTTCCGGGCTGCGTTCACCCCGACTGCCAGGGTGGGCATTGTCAGGCCGAGCAATCCCCCCGAGCCGAAAAGGCCAAGCAACGGGCCGCCGATCAACGGCCCAAAGAAAGCCCCCATCTGACCGAAGAGGAAGAAATAAGCCGCAGCGGTCGTTTCTCGCCCGGCGAAGCGTTCGCGGCCGCGCAGGGTGGCCTGCATCGTCCCTGCCGGATGGAATGCGGCTGATCCCAGGCTGGCCAGAACCAGCAGGACTAACGCCAGCGACCCGGGCGTGACGACTGCTAGCGAGAAGAAGAATCCCATCCAAAGCACCCCGCCCGCCACCAGCCAGCGCGGCCCGATCCGGTCTGCCAGGTGGCCAAACACTGGCTGGATCATCGCTCCACTGATCACATAAATCGTGCTTACCAGGCTCAGCGCTGTGTTACTCAATCCCAAAGGGACGCTCAGATACGCCAGCAAGACCGCGCGCTGACCGTTCAGAACGTCCACAGCCAGGTGGCCGAGTGCGATTGTGGCGAACAATGAGTCGAGAAGTAGCGACATTGTGGGTTTTGGTCAGTTGACCGTCGGTGGTGGTTAGTAGTCAGTCGAAGGGATCAGTGATCAGGGATCAGCGAACCGGGATCCGGGATTCGAGGCTTTAGCCGGAGACAGTAACTATTAGCCGGTGGCTTGATAGAGCCCTCGATCAAGGATGATCTCATACACCCTGCGCGGCAAATAATACCGCACTGGCTCGCCTGAAGCCACCCGCCGGCGGACCTCACTGGCTGAAATCTGAAGCAGAGGAGAGGCAATAAAAATCACCTTCTCGCTCAGGCCGGGCAACTCACGCTCTAGCTCGGTCAGATCAACAGCATCCCCTGGTCGGCGCATGACCCCTACGGCATGACAGGCCGCCAGGAAATCCAGCGGGCGCTTCCAGGTCGGTAGGTCGCGCAGCGAATCTCCTCCCATCAGGTAGATCAATTCCGCCCCCGGATTAAGCTCCCGCAATATTTGCATCGTCTCAAAAGCGAAGTGTGGCGGCGGCCGCTCGACCTCCACCTTCGAAATCTCAAAAGCCGAATCCCCCTCCAGGGCGGCTGCGAGCAATGACAGGCGCACCTGCCAGAGCGAGATTATTTGCCCTTCCTTGTGCGGTGGGTCGGGGGTGAGCACCCACAGCACTCGCTCCAATCCCAATTGGTGACGCGCCTCGTCTGCCAGGATCAAATGTGCCTGGTGTGGTGGATCGAACGTCCCTCCGAAGATTCCTAATCTTATTGCCATAGTTCTTCAACTGTCCATGCCCAGAACCGGAATCCAATTATTCCCGATTACTGAAAACTGATCACTGAACACCGAATACTGTTATTCCCTCCACTCCAGCTCATACTCCCCGATCTTCACCGTATCCCCTTCCTGCACACCAGCCTTACGCAGAGCAGCATCTATCCCCAATGTCTCCAGGATGCGTTGGAAACGGTGGATCGATTGGTCGTACTCCCAATAAGTCATCGCCGCGGCACGCTCGATAGCCGCCCCCGAGACGCGCCAACCGCCAGTTTCACGCGTGATGTGAAACTCGCGCGGGTCGCTCTCTAACCTGTAAACCGGCATCGCTTCGACTGGTTCTGACCTTGGCGCTTCTGCCAGCAATTGCGCAGCCTGGTAAAGCAGTTCGCGCAGGTTGGTCCTCGCCAGGGCGGAGATTGCCATCGGCTTCCCAGACAGGCCAGCTGATGTCTTTCCAGCGCTGCGCCGTTTAAGCTGGGCTTCGATCACCGGCCAGCGCGCCCGCACCTCTGGCAGATCGATCTTGTTCAACACAACCAGCTGTGGTTTACCTGCCAGGGCTGGATCGAACAGCGCCAGCTCACTGTTGATCTGGGCATAGTCCAGCAGGGGGTCTTCCGCCAGCCCGTCTAATAGATGGATCAGCACGCGTGTGCGCTGGATGTGGCGCAGAAAGGCATCTCCCAGACCGATTCCCGCGTGCGCGCCCTCGATCAAGCCGGGGATATCCGCCAGCACCAGGCTGGTCTCCTCATCTAACACAGCCACTCCCAGATTGGGTTCCAGTGTGGTGAACGGGTATGCGGCGATCTTCGGCCGGGCTTTGCTCACCGCTGCCAGCAAGGTGGATTTACCCGCGTTTGGCACGCCGACGATGCCCACATCGGCGATCAGCTTCAGCTCCAGCCGTAGGAAGCGCTCCTGCGCGGGTTCGCCGCGCTCGGCAACGCGCGGCGCCTGGTTGCGAGATGTGGCGAAGCGCGCGTTTCCCCGCCCGCCACGCCCCCCCTTGCAGATCGCAAGCCGTTCTCCCGGCGTGACCAGGTCCCCCAAAAGCGGACCGCTCTCTTCCTCGTAGACCACCGTCCCGGGCGGGACGTAGATCACAAGGTCTTGGCCAGAGCGACCGGTCTGGTCCTTCCCGCCGCCCTTGGCGCCATCCTGAGCTTTAAAGCTGTGCTGGTGTTGGAATGCAGCCAGGGTGTTGAGCGTGGGCTTCACCTCCAGGATCACGTCCCCGCCGTGGCCACCGTCCCCGCCGTCTGGCCCGCCGTAGGGGATATACTTCTCCCGGCGGAAGTGGACCATACCGTCCCCGCCCTTGCCGGAAGTAACCTGGATGTGCGCTTCGTCGATAAACATTCCAAATGCCAGTGTTCAGTAGCAAGTATTCAGTAACCAGTAAGAAGTTGAACTGGCCGGATTGAAAACCCCAAGGATTATACCATTCGATACCAGGTGAGCTTCGCACCCTGGTTTCTAGGCGTTATAAGCCAATCTGACTCAATCCAAATAGACAAAGGTACACAGACGATTTAGAGAAAAAAGAAGCCCCGAAAGACCGCTTTGATCTTCCGAGGCTCCTATCTGTGTATTCGGGTTCAATTTGAGGGTAGTCGGCTTCACTCACTGCACCTTGGTCGGCGGGGAAGAGATCGCCTCGTTATCCGCTGGCAGCGCGTCGCGCACATTTTCGATATAGGCTGTGGCTCTAAAGGTTACTTTCCCGATTTGCGCATCGTCGCCGGTGAAAGTATAGGTGAAGTTGAAACGAGTCGTGCGGTTACCCTGGCGCACCGGCACGAATTGCCTTAAAGTGCCGATTTGCTCAAAGCCTCCGGGAGTGCTCTTGTACAGTTCAACCACCACAGTCTCCGGATAGCGGTGGTTTCGAATAAAGACGGAAATCTGCCGTGTCTGCCCGGCGCTCGCCGCCTTCGGCGCGGTGACCTTGGTCACCGCAACATCATGCGTTCGCACCGCGACCGTCCTGGTCACTTCTGCGGTGCGCCCGTCATAGGTCTGCACCTTGTGCCAGACGGAGTAATCCCCATCGGCGGCGAACTGGTGCCAGACGCAGTTGCCGGTCGTGCTCGTTCCATCGCCGAAGTCCCACCAGTAGTCGGAGAACCACACCTCAACGGGGTCGTATGACCAGTCGCAGAACTCCACCTGCTCAAAGATGCTGGGATCGCCGGGCGACCATCCAAAGTCAGCTGTGGGAGGCGGAGTCTCGTAGAGCTGAAAAGTGAACCGGCCGTACCCCCAACCCCAGCTACCAACCTGGAAGTAGTAAGTAGTACCGGCTTCAACGTGGATAGGTAAAGGATCACCATCGCTGCAGCCAACCTCCACCAGGCTCGTCAGATCGTTCCCCGTGTAGGCGGCGGTGAAAATCCACGTTATGCTCAGATCAGCTGTAACCGATCCACTGCTTGTGGGGGTTTACCGGAACCAAACCGTATTACTTAGCGGCCCCCACCATAGACAGGAGGGGATTGGTTCGTTAGCTTCTATACCAGCCCCTGTATTGTCTACGGGGTGAGATTCGCCCAAAATAATTTCCTTGGCGTTGGCAAAGTTGTCATTTTCTGGTGGAGGGATCTGCTCCAGGTTCACTTGCACTAAACCAGGTATTTCAATGCTTCCAGCCTGGAAGTAATAAGCCACCCCCGCTTCGGCGGTGAAGGTGAAGCTGGGGCGATCATAATCCACGCAATCCATATACTCCAAATCAGTGATGTTAGGTCCAACTGCCCGGTAAACTCTCAGGGTGGCCCAAATTTGCGTACCCTCCATATCTGCCCGCAATACGACATCCGTGGCTGGCGTATAGGAAAACCAAACCGTCCAGGGTAAATATCCACAAGGTTGTGGTTCGTCAGGCTCCGTCGTTGCTTCGGTAATGTCAACTGAAATACTGAATGGCAATTCAGTGATCACCTGCGCGTCAGCGAAATTATCATTTGCCGGTGGTGCAGCCAGCGCCGTGGATGCGCTGGGTACAGCCAGTGCTATCGCCGCCACCAGGCCCAAACACAGGTGAATCAATTTGCTTTTAAACATTTTTGACTCCTTTCGATCCATAGAAAGGTAAACTTAGCCAGATATGGCTATGCGTAACCAGGCAGCATGTTTCCTCGGACGGGTTTTTATGCATCCCCAGGATTAATGCTGCATGGTATACAATTGGTTTCATTGATCCGTGGGGCGGAGGGAACGAAGGATGGTGCTCGAGAACGGTGACTGGCGATTTGTTGCCGGAGGTCCTGATTCCGCCTGACAATTATTAAATCTAAGCCTGCAAGCTTGGGTTTGATCAATCGCTTTTTTCTCACCTCCTCTCGACCAACACAAATTGCTCAGAATTTAAAATAAATAGAATCCGCCTCTTCTTGCAAGCGGATTCAATATTCACATATTCCAGGAAATTGAACCCTCCAGGGACAATTTCTCTCCTCGAAAGGAATGCAGCCGCCTTCATTCATCCATCCCTCCCGATCAGGCCAGGCGAACAGCTCCTGAAACCAAATATATTATAGCACTTGTGATAATAAATGCAAATTAATGAAAATTTTCACATTCACTTTTAATTTCACTCGCGGATGCTTTCCCCCTTATTCCCCTATCCCCTTCGACTCCATTCATTTTATTTGTTCTCTAATCCTCTGGTACGTCTGGCTCCTCTGGTACCTCTGGATCCTTCTTTGTCCACTACCTGTGAACATCTTGTGGAGGTTTGCACAAATTGCTAACTTGTGGTTAAATTCATTAACTACAGGTCGATTATTGCCAAGGAGGAAATATGGAAGAAAAAATCATCCCCGATATTATCGTCGGACGCATGCCCATTTACCTGAGGGCTTTACAGCGCATGGCTGAGGAGGGTCGGCACACCACCTCATCCCAGGAATTAG
>Ga0209431_10003074_pt1 | contig 13370 bp, 8 predicted proteins | sample RifCSP13_3_FD_184021 | JGI IMG/M metagenome (GOLD analysis project Ga0209431, IMG submission 184021) | Soil microbial communities from Rifle, Colorado - Rifle CSP2_sed 13_3 (SPAdes) (version 2) | ecosystem: Environmental > Terrestrial > Deep subsurface > Rock core/Sediment | place: Rifle...
GCCCTTGATCGGTGTCTACAACAATGCCGGCGCAGTGGCAATTCAGGGTGCGCGCGAGGAAAAGAAAGAAGAAGAGCGAAAACGACTGCTCGAACAGGGCACGACGTTTCTCGCCCGTGCGGCGGAGTCGGCTCCTGACGACCAGATGGTCCGCTTTAACTACGCGTTTGCTTTGTTCCTCGCGGGAAAGTATGCCGAAGCCGCCGATCAGTTGCGTCCGGTGATAACTGCCAACCCGAGAGACGGGCAGGCATATTTCCTGTTCGCCAAGTCGCTGGAAAAAATTGGGAAGACTGAAGCCGCTAACGCCGCCGATGATCAGGCCAGACGTTACCTGCAGAGCTATGCCAAATGGCAAACCGAATGGCAAAAGACGCAGACAGCGAGTGGCGTCTCGCTAAGAATGCGCGACGTTTTGAATCGTGATGACGTTTATGACCTGATGCGCCGCAAAGAGCTTGCCACTAATTCCGAGGTCAGCTCGCCAACTGAGGACTTGCTGGTAAAGGCTCGTGAGCTATACCAGGCCGGCCGCGACGATGAGGCCCTGCCGGCATTGCATCGGGTAGTGATGATCGAGCCCACCAACGCCGAGGCCTATCTCCTGAGCGGGCGAATCAACCAGAGACGTGGAGACCAGGAAGCGGCCATCGCTGCTCTAAAAACCGCCATTTTTTGGGATCCGAAACTCATCGATGCCCACATCCTGTTGGGTAAGATATTCCTGGAACGTGGGGATCGGGGCGAGGCCACCAAGTATGCGACCAGCGCAATCACCATCGATCCGAATAACCAGGAGGCGATTGCCCTGCAACGCCAGGTCACGCTGGGCAGGAATTAGGGTACTGACTACTGACAACTGACCATCTTCTATGCGCCTTCTTGCTGTCGCTATCCTTCTCAGTCTTTTTGGCCTTCTCACGCTATTGTTAGCGGCGCTGAAATACAAAAACTCTTTATTAAGAAAACTCAACCTGCTGGGGGCAGCGGCGGTCGTAGAACAGAGAATCGCTCCGGAAGGCAGTGTGTTGATTAGTGGTGAACTCTGGCGAGCATCTTCGCCAAAGGAAACCGTAATCGAGCCAAGGTCGAAAGTGCGCGTGGTTGGCTTTGGCCGCCATCTTCTTCTCGTCGAACCTGCCGACTAGCCACAACCTGATATTCAATCAGTTCCCAATTCCAGAAAAACTCTTTTCTGGCACACGAAGTGCTCAATGAGAAGCCGGCACGCACGGAAGAGCCAATGAAAAGTTGACCGTGCCCCCGCCGCCATCACCCCTCTGAGCGCCGCCTGCCGCTGCGCCAGCCTCCCGCCGAGCAACCCTTCAGTGCTCCCTCCGAAATGTGAACCCAGTCAGAAATGGCTGGGTTCTCCCTCTTTTTATGGGGCTATTTTGTCAGTCTTCCCGGGTATGTGTTCGCGGAAACTCGCTTCTCACGAGCATTTTACCAACGAGCACCCCTACGCTGACGGCAATTCAATTTGCGACGAAATTTGTCACCTTGACAGTGACGTTTTGTGTCTTTTTGATTGGTTTCGTTGACCGAATGGGTGTGGCTACCCTACCAAAAAGGTAGCTGAAAAAATTTTTTCCAGGTAGCCGGCCAGGGACCCACTATGGCTCACCGCAAGCTTGGCGGCAGAGCCGGCCCAACATTCACTCGCATCTCCAACCCTTCCTCACGAGAGTCATGATCCTCCAATCGCCCAGCAAAAATGGCGGCTTTAGCCGACTATCCGCCTCTGTTAAACTTCACGCAAATGGAGGATGCAATCTCTACGGCTGAGAAGGCGAGCAAGGCGCCGCCCTTGACGGTGGGCGAACATGCGCGAGCGGCTGCCACGCCCACGTTTTTGGAACCAGCATTGGCCCTCGCCTCTTCACTCTTGCTGGTCATATCATTTCCGGATTTTGAGCTTTGGCCTCTCGCCTGGGTCGCTTTGGTCCCCCTGCTGTTGGTGATTGCGAACAAGCCGCATCCATGGCGGGCACTGTTTTTGGGCTCGTTAATGGGCGCGACTTTTTTCTACGGCTCATGCCACTGGTTGACGTTCTCAATGATTCACTATGGCGGGATTCCGAGCTGGCTCGCATATCTGTTACTCATTCCTGGGGCTCTGATACTGGGTCTCTTTCCGGGCATGTTCGCCTGGACATTGGCCCGCGCTATTCGCAATTGGGGCCACAGGGCCTTGTTTGCAGCGCCCTTTATATGGACCACACTGGAATGGGTTCGTCTGGAGATTAGCGGTCAATTGTGGAACGCCATCGGTTATTCTCAGGCTTTTGAACCGTGGTTGATCCAGGCGGCGCGTTGGGGAGGTATTTACGCCATCGGCTTTCTTGTTCTTTCGGTCAACGCTGCGGTCGCCTACGCTATTGCAAAGCGGACGTTGCCTGCGATTGCCGTCAGTGCCGCCGTGCTGTCAGCAGTGGCCACTATCAGTCTCTTTTCTTACGTCACCTCCTCAACGGAACCAAAGTTGGGCCAAACAACGACGCTGCACGTGATAGCCCTGCAGCCCAATGTGCCGATGGACCTGTCTAAGTCAAGCGAACAGTTGCAGGAGCTGACTAAGCGCCATGTAGTAATGAGTGAGAGCGCGCTGGCGCTTCTGCCAAATGACGGTGTTCCGCGGCTCGTTATCTGGCCTGAGTCTCCAATGAACTTTGCCTATGGCGTTGATGCGGATTTCCGTCAACTTGTCAGCAGCTTCGCGCGCGAAAACAAGATCTTACTGCTCTTTAATTCACAAGAGCCGGCACCGAATGCTGGCCTATATAATTCCGCGTTGCTTCTAAATGAGCAGGGCAACCTCCTTGGACAGTATGATAAGATTCGGCTGCTGCCTTTTGGCGAATACGTACCGCTGCCGCGCTGGTTGCCGGGAGCAAGTTTGATAACCGCCATCGTTGGCGATTTCACGCCAGGCCGCAACTATTCGCTGCTGCCTATGGGTTTCGATCGCGCTGGAGTATTCATCTGTATTGAATCAGCATATCCTTTTATCGCGAGGAGATTCACAAACGAAGGAGCGAGCCTGCTGATTAATATCTCGAATGATGGCTACCTGGGTCGGACTGCCGTCATGCGACAACATCTGGCAAACGCGGTGTTTCGCGCGGTGGAGAATACAAGGCCGATTCTAAGGGTAACTAATACTGGCATCACGGCATATATCAGCCCGGCAGGTGAGATCAGAGATATGACCGCTGCCTTCCAACCCGCGGTACGGACCTGGACGATCAAGAGCGATAACGAAAACAAGAGCTTTTATGCAGTGCATGGCGACATTTTTGCCAGAACAACCCTTGTAATTACAATGTTAGTCTTGTTAGCAACTTTCGTTAAGAGACCTTCGACTTTGCGCGCTACACTATAGCTGCGCTTTATCAGGAGTAAGAATGATCGAAACTTTATCACTTCAGGATTTGCGAACTTCCCATGAGGACCTTGCTTCACGGGTGAAGCAGCTCGGGAGGTTTCTTTGATGTTCCCGCCGGTCGGGAAGAACTGAAACGTATCGAAGAGCAGGCGGCCTCGCCTGATTTCTGGAGCAACCAGGAGGAGGCGCAGAAGGTTTTGCAGCAGCGGACACGTCTCGAAGAGAAGCTGGAGCGTCAGCAGTCTTTCGAAACTCATATAGCTGATGCCAGCGTACTTTTGGAGTTTGCCGAGGAGGACGACGAGTCGTTGAAAGAGGCGCGTCAGCTGCTCGAGCGCTTGGAACACGACATCAGTATTGCCGAGACGGAGATGCTGCTGGCTGGAGAGAACGATCGGTTGCCTGCCATCTGCACTATTCATCCAGGGGCCGGCGGCACCGAATCGCAAGACTGGGCCGAGATGCTGCTGCGAATGTATTTGAAGTGGGCGGAGCAGCGGGGCTTCAGGACAGAAGTACTCGATTACCAACCCGGTGAAGAAGCGGGTCTGAAGAGCGTGACCTTCAGAGTGGAAGGCGAATATGCGTACGGTCTGCTTTCAGCGGAAGCTGGCGTCCACAGGCTGGTACGTATTTCACCCTTTGATCAGGCGGCCCGCCGTCACACTTCGTTTGCATCGCTATTCGTCTACCCGGAGATCGACGAAAACATCGAAGTAGAGATCAATGACAAGGACCTGCGCGTGGATACTTATCGTTCAACCGGCGCAGGGGGACAACACATCAACACCACCGATTCTGCGGTACGCATTACTCACCTCCCGACCGGCATCGTAGTTTCGTGCCAGAATCAAAGGTCGCAACATCAGAACCGGGCAGTCGCCATGCAGGTTCTGCGTTCGCGTCTCTATGAACTCGAACTTGAGAAGCGCCGCGCTGAAACAGCGGAATTGGAAGCCAACAAACAGGAGATCTCCTTTGGCTCGCAGATCCGCAGCTATGTGCTGGCTCCTTATCGGCTCGTGAAAGATACCCGCACAAAACTGGAACGGGGCAACGTTGATGCGGTTCTGGCCGGAGATATTGACGATTTCATTAAAGCCTATCTGCTGTCGAAAAAGGCGGCATAAGGGGTTGTGAAAAAACTCGTTAATCTGCGGCGCTGGCGCGACGATTCGCCAAGAAATTATGGCAACAACACAGATCGAAGAAAAGCCTCGAATAATTACCCCACGAAATAGCCGGCGGAATGAGATCATCGCTATTCTCTTTCTCGCGCTTTCGTTATTGCTTGTTTTGTGTCTGGTCTCTGCTGCGTTTTATCCGAACGATCCTTCGTGGAACTCAGCCGGAGCACTGAGAACACAAAACTGGGCCGGCTCGATTGGTGCCAACGTCGCCGCTGCACTCTTTCAGGCGGTCGGACTTGCCTCCTACCTCTTGCCTCCCCTTCTGCTCGCGGCGGCATGGCGGCGATTTCGTACCCGCAGTATTCATGCGCCCTTGTCACGGCTGCTCGGCCTCGTCATCCTGGTGGTTGCCACCTCAGCCTTGCTTTCAATTTCCAACCTGCCTCCCGTTTTCGATCTGAGCGTACAGCCCGGCGGACTTGTCGGCACACTGACTGCACGCACCCTCGCGAGTGGTCTGAACAAAGTAGGGGCTACCATCTTATTGGTGGCCTTCGCTGCTACCGGCCTGTTACTAGCGACGAACTTCACTTTTACCGCCCTGTATCAAACAATCGCTGGTGCAGTAGGCAATCGGTTTGCTTTCTTGCGCCCACTGCCATTGAGATTCAAATCATGGTTTGCTGCGCGCCGCGAACAGATCCGGCTGTATCAAGAAAGCCGGCTGGCTCGCAAAGCAGAACGAGAGGCTGCGCGTCAAGCGATAAGACAGACTCGTGATTTGAGTCCAGCCGAACGGGTGGCCGAATTCATGAAGGAGACTGAGGTGGCTGCCGCAGCCAACGCAGGCTCATCGGGGAGTGCGGCCTTGTCTCAGCCGGGATTGCTCGCTACCGGCACGCAGCCAGCCCGGGCCGCAGCCTCCGCAGCCGCAGGTATTCCCGGAGCCACGATTGTGGAAAGTCGATCCGGCAGACGATCGATATTTCCCACCGGAAGCATTGGCGTTCTGGAAGATGATGGGCAACTCGAGCAAATGCTCAAAGGCGCATCAGTTCTGCGCACCAAAGCGGAAGCGCCGGCAGCCGGAAAGCTGCCGTTTGACGCGGACCGCGCCCGTCTTAACTATTACGACTATGCCCTGCCGCCCCTGGAATTCTTGAACGAAGCCCCACCACATAGTGAGCAGGCAGATGCCGAACTGCTCAGTTTGGGTAAGCGTCTGGCGGAAAAATGCAAAGAGTTTAACGTCACCGGTCAAATCAAACACATATGTCCAGGTCCGGTGGTGACCACTTACGAATTCAAGCCTGATCCCGGCGTTAAGTATTCGCGCGTTGTTTCGCTGGTAGACGATCTATGTCTCGCTCTGAAAGCTGAATCAATTCGCATCGACCGGATGCCTGGGAAACCGCACGTGGGTATTGAGGTGCCCAATCCGCACCGCGAGACAATATTCTTGCGGGAGGTGATTGAATCCAGGGCCTTTCGTGAGTCGCCATCGAAATTGACCATCGCATTGGGCAAGACCATAGATGGGCTGAACTATGTAGCGGATCTTGCCAAGATGCCGCACCTCTTGATTGCCGGAACAACAGGCGCCGGGAAGTCTGTCGGCGTTAATGCGCTCATCGTGTCGATCCTGTACCGGGCCCGGCCGGACGAAGTTAAGTTCATTCTAATCGATCCCAAACGACTGGAACTGGGCCTCTACGAACACATTCCGCATCTGGCAACTCCAATCATCACTGATCCCAAACTTGCGGCTCGCTCGTTAAAGTGGGCGGTGGCCGAGATGGAACGTCGCTATCGCGAACTCGCCGGTTGGGGTGTTCGCAATATAGATGGTTACAACACGGAGATCATGCGGCGCAATCTCGTGAAGGACTATGATGAGGGTGGCGACCCACACAAACCGCTGCCCTACATAGTAATCATTATTGATGAGCTGGCCGATCTCATGATCACCTCGGGTCGTGAAGTTGAGGAGTCTATGACCAGGCTTGCCCAGATGGCCCGCGCTGTCGGCATTCACTTGGTGCTGGCCACGCAGCGCCCGTCAGTAGATGTGATCACGGGCCTGATCAAAGCAAACTTTCCATCGCGCATTTCGTTCTGCGTTTCATCAAAAGTTGACTCTCGCACCATCATCGACGCCAATGGCGCCGAACAACTGCTCGGTCGTGGCGATATGCTTTTCCTGCCTCCCGGCACCTCACGTCTGATTCGCGTGCATGGCGCCTATATTGAAGAGACAGAAATTGGCCGCATCGTGAGTCACATCAAGGCCCAGGGCCTGCCTGCGTACGATGAGACAATCACGCAATCCGAAGAAGAGGCCCTGGGACTGGAGGAATCAGATACTGAACATGATGAACTATTTGAGGAAGCGCTGCGGATCTGCGTGGAGATGAAGCGAGCTTCAACTTCGGTCTTGCAGCGACGCCTGCGAATCGGTTACGGGCGTGCAGCCGCGATACTCGATATTATGGAACGAGAGGGATTGATCGGCCAGGCTGATGGCTCACGCCCACGTCCAGTACTGGGACGGGCCTATGAGCTAGTAGCGCAATGGGATGAGACGGAAGGCCCTGAGCGAATTCATTAAAGCGTTAGGAAAAAGGAAGAAGTTATGAGCGTTTCTCTTACGGCACGAGAGATCTCTTCACCATACTTCACACTTCAAAGATCTGCAGGAGGTCTCTGCTGACCGAGAACTTCCTGGCTTCACGCTCGAACTGTCGGACATTTGGGAACCACTCATCTAGGAGTTCCACACTTTTGGCAACATTTCCACCACAACTGTGGAAAACTCTGTGGACAAACTGTTCAGGAAGCGATCAAGTTTTTGCATGTCAGGGATTTGTAGCAATTTGCACACGCGAACGGCGCTCGAATAAATTCTTCGCAAACAGTTGTTTGCACACGTGAAACAAACTTTCTCGTCAGAAAGAGCTTTGTTCATTCCACACTAATCGATTTGATACAAGTTCGGCGTGCGCCTCTCATTTGGTGGATTAGCTGATGGAACTAACTGAATTGCGCCAGCACGCTCGAGCGATCTTTGACTCTGGGGTGGCTTCCGTCGATGCGCGTGCGGCAATCATTCGCGCGATTCGCTTTGATGGAAACTATTTGCGGCTATTTGACCGGGGGTTCGATCTTTCGACGACTCAAGTCTACGTAATAGCCGTCGGTAAGGCGGCAGCCGCCATGGCGATTGGCCTGCACGACTCACTTGGCGACAGCATCACAAGGGGACTAATCACCGGAGCATTACTGAATAGTGCAGCAGGTCTAGATCCCAAAAGATGGCAATTACTTTCCGGCGGTCACCCGCTCCCAAATGAGGAGAGTCTGGGTGCGGCAAGAGCAGCGTTCGAGTTGCTGGACCATGCCAACGCTAATCGTGGTCTTGTCATCTATCTGATTTCTGGTGGCGGGTCCGCAATGATTGAATGGCCTCGCGATGATGGAATCACTCTCAACGATCTGCGCGAGGCAAACCGGCAGCTCATTTCCTGCGGCGCGCCCATCAGGGAAATCAACGCCGTCAGACGCGCATTTTCTGCCATCAAGGGTGGAGGCCTGGCAACTCGTGCACCCCAGGCAGAGAAGATCGTGTTGATCGTCTCCGACACCAACGCGGGAGACGAACGGAGTGTGGCTTCAGGACCTGCCTTATTGCCACCTTCCAACGAATCTGACGCACAGGAAATCCTTGCTCGCTACGGTTTGACTAAGTCCCTGCCCGCGTCGATTCTCCGCACAATCCTGCAGCATGAAAGCTCAAAGCCCACCGCAGTTGATGACACATTCTATGTTCTCCTGGATAACAGGACAGCCCTCGATTCAGCCGCCAGGAAGGCCAACACTCTAGGAATCGCTGTTGAGATTGCTGACGACATCTGCGAACAACCCATCGCGCAAGGTTGCAACCTGCTGTTGGAGCGTTCACGTGACCTCGGGAAAAAATACGGCGACAGGCCACTGAGTCTGCTGTCAGGAGGAGAGTTTTCTTGCCCGGTGAAAGGGACCGGCGTGGGCGGGCGCAATCTCGAAACGGCGCTCAGGTGCGCGATCGCCATAGACGAGCATGGTTCTGCGGACAGTAGCCACCAAGTGGTATTAAGCGGAGGAACAGACGGGCTGGACGGGAACAGCACGGCAGCGGGCGCAATTGCTGATGAGTTGACTCTTCGCCGTGCCCGACAGCAGGGATTGGATGCCGGGAGCTTTCTCGAGCGAAGCGACTCTTTCAATTTCTTTCGGGCGCTGGGCGACGAACTCATCACCGGCCCAACTGGCACGAATGTTCGCGATCTACGCGTTGTCCTGCGTTCACTGTAGGAGCAGCCCCTACATATCCCCCTACATATCTTGACTCCGCGGTCCCGACCAGAATATAAGGGTTAAGCAACTGTTCTTCGGCACCACGAAGAACAACAAGGAGAATCAATTTGTCAACTCACGTAGATCCAATCGCCAATTTTCCGCACCCAGATGGCGCCTCAACTCGACTCACTTTCGGCAAGCTGATGGAAACTCTTCAGAATCAGCAGGCACCTCCATCGCTCAAACAGCTTTATTCGTGGCTCGAGAATGTCGACGTTTCTGCGGCCGAACTGCAACCTTACATCGGCTTTAAGGATGGCAATTACTGGCGACATCGTGTTTGTCGAAACGAGCAAGTCGAGATGCTGGTATTGTGCTGGCGGCCAGGTCATCGAACCCCTATTCACGACCATAATGGCTCTCACGGCGCCGTCCTCGTGCATCAGGGAATTCTGTGGGAGACAACCTACACCTTTGATCCGCAAAAGGGCCTCTGCTACAAGGCGGCACGTGAGTATGGCGCAAAAGAGGTGACCGGCGCCGAGGTTCCGGACATTCACCAGCTCGGAAACCCTGATGTCAGCGGCCAGGATCTGATTACCCTGCACATCTACTCCCCACCTTTGGGAGTGCTAAAAACGTACAAAGTTGGCAGCCCTGAGATTGACCTGTACATTCCCGACGATTCTCAAGCCTAGTTTCGTTCACCATAGGTCTGTGGTGGCGTCACAGGGTTTCCAACAGTTCCGCTTCCTACTCCCACTCTTACTAATCATCAATTTTGCGCCAGGTTGCACTCGAAATCCGAGTCGCCAACAGAGGGAAATCACTGTAGCTGCCGCCGCGGATCTCTCGTCTGCCTTCGTCGACCTGAGAAATGAATTCGAAAATCAGACGAAAGTGAAAGTTATATTTAGTTTTGGGTCCTCCGGATTACTAGCAAAACAGATTGAAAACGGGGCGCCAATGGATCTCTTTGCGGCGGCAAATGTCGACTACATAGACGATCTGGAACGGAAGGGCTTGATTATCTCCGATACCAAAGCGGTTTATGCCCGCGGCCGAATAACGTTATGGGTCCCGAAAGACAGCCCAATATCTATTAAGACTATCTCCGATCTTGCAAAACCGGAGGTGAAGCGATTGGCGATAGCAAATCCTGACCATGCTCCCTATGGCCTGGCGGCACGCCAGGCGCTTGAGACGGCAGGTATTTGGCCAGAGGTCAAGCCAAAGGTGGTATATGGAGATAACATTCGCCAGACACTACAATACGCACAGACCGGCAATGTTGAGGCGGCGATCGTGGCCCTGTCACTGAGCCTTCAGAGCGATGGGCGTTGGATCCTCGTTCCCGAAAACTTACACGCGCCGATTGATCAGGCGCTCGCGGTAATACAGGGAACGAAAAATGAATCCGATGCTCGGCGGTTTGCTGGCTTTGTTGACAGTGCGTTTGGTCGCGCCGTGATGAAAAAGTATGGGTTTGTTCTGCCCGGCGAAAAACCGAGTAAGTAATTCTCACAAATCATTTGGAGTATGCCTGCAACTTCACAAGCCTCCCGTCAGTCATCACGGAAATAGTACCGCTCTTTCCGGTTGTCAACACTTCAGCTCCACCGGCACGCCAACGTTCGACTATCTCGGCATTAGGATGCCCGAAGATCGAATTCTGCCCAACAGAGATTATTGCGAATTTCGCTCGCGCCGCCTTGACAAAAGATGAGGTAGAGGAAGTCTTGCTGCCATGGTGCGGAACCTTCACAACGTTACTGCGCAGATCCTCCTCTCTGCCAAGCATCGCTTCCTCTGCTCGTCTTTCAACGTCGCCAGTTAACAGAAAGCTGCACTCTCCAAGTACTAACTTCAGGACCACGGAGTCGTTATTGCCGGAAGAGGCGGATGGGTCATCGTTTGGCGCCGGCCACAAAACATTAGCGGTTACCTTGCCAAACCTGAAGTCGTCTCCCGCCCCAACTGAGCGCACCGGCACGGATAGCGAACGAAGAGTTTCCGAAAACTTACTGTATTCCGGATCCATCGCCGGCATTCTGGCCACCAAAGCCGCTCGCACTCGAAAGTTGCGAGCGACGTCAGCCAGACCATCAATGTGATCCGCGTCGGCATGGGTCGCAAGGAGGTAATCGACTGTATCCAAACCACGCCACCAGAGAAATTCCGAGACAACAGCTTCACCTATGTTGAGAGTATCTCGCTCAAACGGCTCTGCGACCCCCGCAACAGGCTGACCAAGCTTCGGCTGGCCGCCACCGTCGACTAATAGCGTTGTTCCATCCGGCGTGGTTACGAGGGCTGCATCGCCTTGACCAACATCCAGAAAATCGACGTGCAACTTACCGTCAGGCATACCGGCGCTCAAGGGATGGAGTATCAGAACGATCAGAGCAAATACTTCTGCACAGATGGCAGTGCTGAATGCCCAGGACTTCTGTCTTCTTCCAGACGCCCAGCTATTCTCGGTAGAAACCATGCGAGCGAGGAACAGTAGCGGCACGTAGTACAGAAGGTAGACAACACCCGACCAACCCGAATACTCGGGGATTCGGAGTGAAGCCATACCAACTCGCACAAACGGATCAACACTGTGGACCATCGACCAGTTGAGCAGATTCGCGAGGCTAAAAAGTGGAGCCGCAAGAGATGAGCTGACTTGTAGAACCAGGAGTCCGCTGATAGCAACTAGCCCGAGCGTCGCCATCAGGACACTCACCCCGATGTTGAGAATGATCGAAGCAAGCGAGACTCGGTGGAAGTAGAGAATCAGGAGCGGCAGCAGTGTGATTTCCACACTGAACGAAACCACCACAGCTCCGAAGCAGTAGCGAAGCAGCCGCTGAAGGCGGACGTGGTCGAGCCAACCAGCCAGTGGCGCTTTAAATAATCGGTAGCTGTAATTTGCTCGGGTCAGCTCCTTTCTCCAGCGCCGCTCGCTCCAAAATAGACACTCACAAAAAGTTCGCACCCATGGAGCGCAGGCGGGCGGATAAGGAGCTGCACGAGTCGGACGCCACGACCCGATCTGCGCTAGTCGAATTAATAACGGCCAGGCCAAAACAAGGATTGCCAGGACTGATAGAAATGTAAGTTGGAAAGACGGGTCCAGAAGATTGGCTGGTTGCCACGTCAGCAATCCTAAAGCGGCAGCTCCAAGAGCATTCAGAGAATCGCCTTGTCGCCGCAGAACGGGACCTAGAGCAACAATCGTGAACATCAAACCGGCCCGAACAACAGAGGCCTCTGCACCTACCGCGATCACATAGGCCCATAAAAAGCTGGCTGAAAGTAGAAAGCGTACTCCAGGACTGCGAATCACCTTTCCACTTACCAGGAACACCAGACCACCGATGAAGCTGATGTGCAGCCCGCTGATGACCAACACATGATAGGTTCCGCCCTCACGAAAGCGCGTGGCGGTTGAGTGGGATAGGTAAGAGCGATTTCCCAACAACGCTGCATTGAGAACTCCGGCCGTCTCAGCTGAAAAGTTTGTGTTTATCAGCGCCTCAATTCTCTGGCGATACTGGTAGAGCCAAAGCAGCAGCTTGAAAGAGGGAGCGTCGTCTATGCGTTCGATAAGGAGCGGGCTTTTCACAAAGGCAGTAGCGTCGTATCCTTTGCGCTCCAGATATTCGGTAAAGGAATTGACACCCGGATTACGAAAGCGATCTGCGCCAGCCAGCTTGGTCTTTACCCTTAATCGTGCGCCATAACGCAGATCCAGCAAACCATAATCTTCTGGGTGTTGTGGGTTTACCAGGGCGACTAATCCAACCATTCCTGGGGCGTTAATATCCCTTCCGCTTTTTCCAATCTTTTCAACCGCAAGTGTCAGATATAGGCGGTCGGGCGCAAACTGCGGTGGGCCGTCCAGGACCCCTTCGAGTTCTATTGAATCACCGAACGAAATACTGTGGTTGTCCAGTAAGCGCTTCAGGCTCTCTTCCGGAGGATGCCGTTTTTCAGTAAGGGCCAGTAATGCACCTGCAAAGAAGATCGAGGACACTGTCAGCAGCGTCGCCAGCGTGAGGCGTGACTTGATCAATGTTACAAGTGCGAGCGTTGCAGAAACCGCCGAACAAAAAACAAGAGGCCAGAAATGTAGTAGACCGGTGCGAGAACTCGCAATGCCAAGGGCAAAACTACATGCCAATGTCAGCAGAGGATGGCGAGCAAAGCTCCGAACGTGAGGCGACGGCTGCATGGTGTGAGGGCTGCGGCGTTGTCAGCTTAAGATGGCCACGGTTTCAACGTGATGAGTCTGCGGAAACATATCAAATGCTGCTATGGAGTCAAGTGAATATCCACCTTCTGTCAAGATTCTCAAATCCCGCGCCAGCGTAGCAGGATCGCAGGAAACGTAAGAAATGCGGCATGGGCGTAGCCGGACGATTCGCTCCATCACGCCTGGTTCCGCGCCAGAACGTGGAGGATCAAGCAGAACAAGGTCAACTTCCCTGAGTCCAGCCAACCCAGTCTCGAGCCATTGAAAAACCCGC
>Ga0209431_10003083_pt1 | contig 13345 bp, 11 predicted proteins | sample RifCSP13_3_FD_184021 | JGI IMG/M metagenome (GOLD analysis project Ga0209431, IMG submission 184021) | Soil microbial communities from Rifle, Colorado - Rifle CSP2_sed 13_3 (SPAdes) (version 2) | ecosystem: Environmental > Terrestrial > Deep subsurface > Rock core/Sediment | place: Rifle...
AATACCAAAAGAGCTCATGGAGGCTATGGAATGAAAGGCAGAACACCACAACAGGCAGTTGAAGACTGGATACTTACAGGTAGTCACAACCAACTACCAGATGTCAACGAAACCCTGATACTGTACAATATTTGACATTTGCTCCATTTTTACGTAATCATTAAATTATCAATGAAACTTATAATAAGACTTGCAACCAGCATCCTAGCACTCTACATCGTCGATTACCTTATCCCTGGATTCGATTTTAAAGATTTCTGGGCAATTGTGGTTACCGCAATTGTGATCGGGGTAATTAACACTTTTATAAAACCGATATTACAACTTATTGCGCTCCCCATCTCAATATTAACATTTGGGATTGCTGCTTTCCTTATTAATGTCTTTCTTCTTTGGCTTGCCAGTAGTATTGTTCCGGGATTTTATATCGCTAACTTTACTACCGCGGCAATTGCCTCAATTGTTCTTTCTTTAGTCTCCTGGTTTCTTCACAAGCTTGCTTCAGAATAAGTTGAACTAAAGGCTATCCAAAAGTATAATAAAACATCTACGCAAGCTTTTAGGTAGTATTAACTTGTCCTGAGCGAACGTAGCTAGTCGAAAGATGAAAACTTATATCAAGAAAAAAGCAGGTCCAAATCAGGCTGGTCCCGGATATAGAACTCCCGATCATTTTAAGGGTAGTCTTGTGGCTAGGACCAGCCGTTTTAGTGGAAGTAAAACTCCTGCACCGCAGTTAAAATTCAATCCCGCCCAGTTTAAAACACAACACAAAGGATAAGCATAGCTTGGCCAATAAGAATTGGTAAACCTCACTTTATTCAGAAATTTCCAAATCATAATTTTCAATTTACAATGAATTTTCAATAATTTCAGCTATAATACTCCCATATGACACTTAAAAAATCAGAAACAAAACCGAGTAGCTCTACCACGGTCGCCAAATTTGATGACGGAAGTATCCAAATTAATTTCACTATTCCTTACAATGTCGTTGAAGAAAAAAGGCGAGAAGCTATAAAAGAAATCGGAGAGACGCTCGAAGTGGCAGGTTTCAGAAAGGGGAAGGCTCCTCTTGATAAAGTTGAGGCTGCAGTGAATGAAAGCTCAGTTTTAGAAAAAACACTTTCAAAAATACTGCCTCCGCTCTTAGGTGAAACAATACAAAAACATAATTTAAAACTGGCTATATATCCTAAATTCACTCTTATCAAGGCAAATAAGGAAGAAGATTGGCAAATCAGAGCCGACACCTGTGAAATTCCTGAAGTTAAACTCGGGGATTATAAGCAAAGCTTGAGTCTTCGACAAAAGCAAAGCTTGGCCACGCTTGCGCGTGGTAAAAAGGATCAAATTTGGACCCCGGGAAGCAAAAAGGAAGACAAACCCTTATCCAAAGAAGAAAAAGAACAAATCGCAATCAAAACTTTATTAGAAACAACTAATCTAACTATTCCCAAAATATTAATCGAAGAAGAGGTTAATGGACGCCTCAGCCGTCTTTTGGAAAAAATCGAAAAATTAGGACTATCGCTGGACGCATATCTGGCTTCAACGGGAAAAAAAGCCGAGGATTTACGCTCGGATTACGAAAAACAGGCGAAGGAAGCGATCGCACTCGAACTTACTCTCAATAAGGTGGCGGAAGAAGAAAATGTAAAAGTCGAGGAAAAAGAAATTAATGAGATTATAAAGGTAAGTAGCGCCGATAGACAATTAGCCGAAGAAATTGGGGAACCCCAAAAAAGAAAGGTTGTAGAATCTGTCCTTAAGCGAAGAAAGGCACTTGATATTCTTACATCACTTGCGTAGATTAGTATAATATTGGTATAATACTCTCGGATAATTAACCCTATAGTAATATGGATAAAAATAATAAAGCAAAGGCTCAAAAACTTTTTCAAAGGGCAAATACACTGGAGTCTTTAAAGGAAATCGGAAGTTCAACAGCAAATCAGATGAAAAAAGAAGCGGCACGACTTCCGGAGGACTTTATAGAACAGCTTTTCGGTATAAAGACTCCTGAGAAAAAATATTCCGGTGAAATAGAAGCCGGAGAAGCAATTGAGTTAACCGAAGTTCTTTCGGGCCGTCACGAAGAAATTACAAAAATCAGAAAACAGGTAGCTTTGGAGAGAAAATTGCTCGAGGAAGAAAGAGCAAGAACCGAAAAAAAGAAAAACGAATTAAAACTTCAGCTCAGAGCCATCCAGGAAGAAATCCTTATTCTTGCAGAACAAACCGAACAACTTGCCGAAGAAACCCAAGTCGCAGTCATGCAGGTAACTATCGAGCCCGGAGTATACCACGTAATCTTTTTCGAAAAATTACTCGAGTTTATAAAATCTTTCAGAAGAAAAATCGAGGAAGCCCAGGTTTGGCTTCATACAGTAAACCGCAGGGCAGCCAAGAAAAATGCGTGGGGAGCACGTTACCAGAAACACGGTGCAAAATACCTTCTCTCGGGCGAGCATTATCTCCAAAGATCAGCTGGCTGATTTGTAAATCCGAAATAAAATTTAGATTCTGTATTTCCAAATTCTAGAATTAAATATTCGAATTTGTTTCGAATTTCGTGCTTCGAACTTGTATATTAAAATTTATTTAAGCTACAATACCCTCATGAATACAAATAGCTACCTCAAAGAACTGTTTGACTTTCTATCAATTCCATCAATTTCAGCGCAGTCCAGCCATAAAAAGGATATAAATAGTGCCGCAGTTTGGCTTCAGAAGAAATTTACTCGGCTTGGTTTTGATTCAGAAGTACTACCGACCGAAGGTCATCCCGTGGTCTATGCGGAAAACCTGAAAGCAGGAAATAAAAAAGCCACGGTTCTTATCTACGGACACTATGACGTCCAATCCCCGGATCCCTTAGATCAATGGATAACAGATCCCTTTAAACCTGAAATACGATCGGGCAATATCTACGCTCGGGGAGTAGCCGATGATAAGGGACAACTCTATACTTGGATCGCCGCAATCGAAGAATTACTGAAAAACACCAGCGTTTCAAGGGAGGTACACTCTCAGGGCGGTATTCTGCCGGTCAACGTGAAGTTTATTATAGAAGGGGAAGAAGAAATCGGCAGCAAAAACCTGGACGAGTTCATTGAAAGAAACCGGGCAATACTGTCAGCAAACGTCTGCGCACTTTCAGATACACATTGTCTGACAGAGTCTCAACCTCTAATAGACTATGGTTTGCGGGGAATTGTATATACACAAGTCAAAGTTAAAACTTTAGGCCGGGACGTCCATAGCGGAATTTACGGTGGCAATGTCCTTAACCCAATAAATATAGTCGCAAACCTTATCGCAAAATTAAAGGACGACGATCAAAATATTCTTATTCCTGGTTTTTACGATTCGGTCCGTGTGCTTAATAAAGAAGAAAGAGTTCAATTAAATAAAGTACCATTTACCGATAAAGAGATTATTAAAGAAACTGGAGCGGAAGTAGTCGCCGGAGAAAAAGACTTTAGCGTTAACGAAAGGGCAGGTACTCGCCCTACTCTTGATGTGAACGGTATTTGGGGAGGTTACACTAACGAGGGACCTAAAACCATTATCCCAAGTAGCGCCCACGCAAAAATATCAATGCGTATAGTACCTAATCAAAAGGCAGACAATGTTTACGTTCAATTCGAAAATTATCTTCAGTCTATTGTTCCCAACGGAGTTGAATTAACAATTGAACTACTATCAACTGCGGAGTCTGTCTTGTTTGAAACAAAATCCAAATATTTTAAGGCGGCAGAAAAAGCGTATGAAAAAGTGTTTGGAAATAAACCCATCTATGAACTGTCCGGGGGAACGATCGGTGCAGCTGCCGCAATCAAAAATACCCTGGGTATCGATTGTGTTCTCATGGGCTATGGTTTACCCGATGACGGTCTTCATTCTCCTAATGAAAAACTATCTATCTTTATGTTCGAAAAGGGTATTAAAACGAATATAGAATTTCTTAAAAATATTTAAGGGTTGACATTTGCCGGGTAAGTTTCTTAAAATACTACAAATCATGAATTATAGAGTAATCATTATGGTTAGCGTCCTCCTTTTTAAAGGGGGAGGTCTAACGTGATGAGATAAAGTATTTTTTTATACGTTAAACCTCTCGAAAACCGAGAGGTTTTTTAGTTTAGGCACATTAACAATGTAGGTTAGATAAGATTGGGCACGGAGTGTTCTTTAAAACATGCTCCCCGCTCTTACGAGCATGGTTTACTTTAATGTTGTTATAAGTAATGAATAAAGAACAGTCTGTGCCCAATCGAATAGCAAGAATGAAAGAGCACACAATTTCTCGCCTGCACGGCTTTTGTCGTGCCAATCTCTGAACACACCGAAGGAGGTGTACGATGGATACCCTGTTTGTAAGTCATGAAGCTGACGAAAAAGGTGTCTCGGCTCTTAGGGTTTTAAAGGAGGCTGGTTACGAAACTGTGATCTTGAAAGGATCTGAAAAGAGTCCATCCGAGACTCACATCGCAGTTTTCGGCATCAATAGCCATAACGCCATAGTCGGAGGCTCCGGCCATTATGTCAGAGCAGCCAGCCACAGGCTACCACCTGCTGCGCCAAGCTGGGTTAGCACCCCGTTTACCATTGGGGTAATAAGTCATTTTGACCGACCTCAGCCTACTAAAAAGGGCAGAACAAAATCCACATTTGCGGGAGCGCTACTGCAACTCGCACAAAATTATAAACTGTGGATTCCCGGCTTAACGGAGTTTAATGCTCCTTGGCATCCTGATCCCGCCAATCCAGCTCCCGAGCATGCGGAGGAATTTAAACAATGGGAATGGCAAGCCAGACAGTCAATTGGATCCCCCGAGTTGTCTGACGTCCTGAAGTACCACCTGGAAACTCCCATCTTTGGCGATCACGAAGCAGTTCACCGGGCAACCGTAGCGGGAAGTGGGAAAGCCCGCCTTGTAATCATGGGTTGTGCACCATTCAACGCACCCCACACTGATGTAGCTTCAACTTTACAACCCAAAAAGGCTAGGGCTGCAAGAAGTGCCATCCGTCATCTGATTCTTGATTCTCAGGATTACATCAGCGAAGTCTTGTTTGTTATCGCAGGAGGTGATTTTCTCACTCACGAGGCTCTGAAATCGAGTCTTCACCCATTCTTTTGGCCGGATGTTAGCCAAATTGAGAGGTCACTGGGAGAAAAGTTTTCTCACGAAACCAGACTTTGGGGAAAAACCGCAGAAAGAACCGATGACGAGGTTGCCGAGGCTATGGAGTACGGCTACGCTCTTGTTGCAAATGAGATTTTGCTGCCACTCCAAGAAGACCCCCAATTAAGGGTGCCTATACGCGCCGTGCGTTGGACCAACCTGGTTGGACCGGAAATCCTCGACGCCTCATGGGTGTTAGCTCAGACAAATCAGGACCTAGCTCAAAGGATTTACCGGGAAAGAGTCGGTACCAGATTTTGGTACGAAACTATCGACAGGATCAACCCCGATGCCGGGCTTATGAGAACAGTAGGCAACAATGCCGTGTACATAGCCACGATCTTTTGGGCTGTGCAGAACCCCGATAGCATCATTATTGATGCTGAAGTCGACGACCAGTTCTGGAACGGTCTGAAGCCTCTTCTCCAAGTGCTTTGGGCGGACAGCGAGCCATTCGTGGCTAGCTTACCGCAATACGTGTGCCAACCCTGGGCATATTAGTTTCTAACCTACGCAGTTTGATCTGCAACCCCAAGATGGAGAATACGAATGTTCCTGCCGTAGCTTACGGCGTTTATACGAACTTTCATATTTTTCCATCTTGGGGAACATTTTTTAAAATATTTAAGTTTTTTACTAATTTCTAAAACATGCAGGAAATACATATTAAAGATAAAACAATTAAATTGAAGGAGAGTAACGAAGTCTGGATGCCAACCAGGTTTGGTATTGCATTGGGTGAATTAATTTTAGAAGGAGCAAGACCGAATCCTCGGGTACTGGAACTCGGGGTAGGGAGCGGCGTTCTATCGATTCTCTGCGGTATGTGGGGAACAAAAGTTACAGCTCTGGACATCAACATGGCTGCACTCGAATTAACAGAGGAGAATTGGAAACTCAACGGCTTACCTCAGGAAAATTTGGAAGTGCGGTATTCTGATCTATTTTCCGGGATGGATGAAAACGACGTGGAAGGTTACTCCTTACTTTTTTCCAATCCGCCGACATTTCCGGGATTACCCCCCGATTATTTACTCAGAAAGTCGAGAGATGAGTGGGAATTCGCGGGGAATGACGGCAGGCTTGTGCTTGATGCTGTCATTACACAAGGATCCAGCTGGTTAAAAACCGGCGGAAGAATGGTGACTATCGCAACATCAAAACAAGGGTGGAATCAAACCGTCGAGCTAATGGATAAGCACTGGAAAAAGTGGAAAATCCTGAGAACTGAAGATCTCCCACTGGCTGATTACTATGACCCATATATTGAACTCTGGGTACAAAAAAGTAAGAAAGAAAACCAGGTAAGAATTTTTAAGAAAAACGGCAAATGGCAACAAAGACTTTATTTCATTGAAGCGTTTAAGAACTAAGATGTATACTTTTGATTCACATCAGGATATCGCAGATGCTATTCTTTATGCTTCGCACGGAGATTTTTGGCGTAAAAACGGCCTACATGAGGGCTGGAACAACCTTGGGTTGCCCGTAAATAATCAAAGCGATTTTATCCGGCTTAAACAAGGGGAAATAAGAGCGATTTTCGGAGTAAGCTGCGCTTTTTCAACAGATAAAAATGGAAATATTATTCCCAGCCCGAACCACTTACACGAGACACTAAAACAGATAAATCTTTTCCATCAACTTCTGGCTGAATCCAAAGGCAAAATTCAATTGATTAGAAATCGTTCTGACTTAAAAAATATTATTAATTACACACTCAGTTTTTTGCTCGCGATAGAAGGAGCGGATTCCATTGACTCGGAACTTGTTAATCTGGAAACTTTTTTTAATCTCGGAGTGAGGTCTATCGGATTAACCTGGAGCTTCAACAACAAATTGGCAGGTGGCTGCAACGAGGATGGAAAATTAACAAATCTCGGTAAAAAAGCAATCAGGAAAATGAATGATTTAGGAATAATTCTCGACCTATCACACCTGAACGATGTCAGCGCCTACCGGGCAATTGAGGTATCCGAAAGACCCGTAATAGTATCTCATGCCGCGTGCAGGACAGTATACGACCATCCGCGAAATGTACCCGATAAACTTATCAAGCTAGTTGCACAAACTGGAGGGGCGGTGGGGATTTGCGGCGTTCCTAAGTTTATAGATAAAGATCCGTCGATTGATGATGTAGCTTCTCACTTTGCCCATGCCCTTAAACTTGTCGGCGTAAAACACGTAATTATCGGCACAGACTTTGGCTCAATGACTGCAGAAAAGTTAATCCCGCAATTCGAGGAAGTAAACGATGTTCCAAAACTTCTAGCTCATCTTTCAAAAAAATTAGGTCTTAAGAAAGATGAACTTGAACGAATAGCCCATAAAAACCTGGAAAAAATATTAGAAAAAACACTGCCAAAATCATGATAGTCAGAAACAAACTATCCAAAAAGCAAACGAGCGTCCTCGGTATCTTGGGAGGAATGGGACCTATGACACACATCAAATTTGAGGAGGCTTTAATTGCGGAGTGCAACCGGCGGGGAGCCAAAACCGATCAGGATTATCCTGTTTGGTTTGTTATCAGCGGAACCTCGACTCCCGACAGAACCAAATCCTTAAAAGGAGGTACCTCCGCGTTAAAACACCTTTTATATTTTTCTAAGAACCTGGAAAGGCAGGGCGCGGACTTCATTGTTATGACCTGCAATACCGCACATGCATACAAGAAAGAAATCGAAAAATGCATTCATATTCCCGTTATTTCGCTTATTGATGAAGCTGCAAAGTACGTAAAGAACAACTATCCTTCAGTTAAGAAAGTGGGGGTATTGGCAACTGACGGAACACTGAAGGCAAATCTTTATCAGGAAGCACTTAGAAAAATGGGGATTCAGCAGGTAACTCCCTTAAATCATCCGGATATTCAACAGTCGGTGATGGAAGCGATTTATAATAGGGAATACGGAATAAAATCGACGGGAACAGAGCTCTCAACGACTGCTTTAGATAATTTGGATAAGGCAGTAACTTGGTGCACCGAAAACGGAGCCGAACTGATTATTGCCGGATGCACTGAAATTTCTCTGGGGTTGGCTAATCGTCGGTTCAAAACTCTGACAGTTGCAGATCCCTTACATATATTGGCTCGGATCGCTATTAAGAAAGCTTTTGCCCGCAAAAGGTCGACGAAAGTAATCAAGAGTCCAAAGAGTAATCAAAAAAGTGACGTAGAATACCGGGATTATGATCTTCTTTCCATTTAAAGTAAGTCGAAAAGGTTATCCCCAAATTTAAGTGCAGAGTTTTCTCGGGATCTGATATAATAAGGAAAATTTGAGGACGGTTAGCTCAGTTGGCTAGAGCGCTTACTTGACGTGTAAGAGGTCAGGGGTTCGAGTCCCTTACCGTCCACTCACTTCGATCGTTTGCGGTTCGGTCCTCAATAGCGCAAATTAAGGTATTTCATACTCTGCACGGCGAGTCCCTTACCGTCCACTTGTCAGAGTTTGACTTTACCGTTTTCTTCCGATGTATCTTCAATATTTCACTTTATAGCCAACTCTTCCTATCAAAATCTCAGTGAGTTTTTTTGAATAAACTTTAATTCAGGGTTTTTAGGAACTCGAGGATTGAATTTCCAAGTTTTCCCAAACTCTCTTCCGAGCATTTATCCAAAGTGTCCTGGGTGGTATGAAAATAAGGGTAGTCAAAATCAATAAGTAAAAATGCAGGTATTCCTGCTTTGGCCAGGGGGATATGATCGTCTTTAATTGAGACATTCACCGTTTTTGAAAAATTCTGAGGATAGAGTTTCGCGGCTAAATCAAAAAACTTACTTGCATACGGGTTTCCAATTGCTTCCGAATATTTCTCCATATAAATATTAAAGTTTTTATCACAAACCATATCGGCAACCATTGCAACTTCGGGTAGTTTATCCGGGTATAAACTTTTAATATTGTCGGAAAAAAAGTTTGACCCCAAAGGTTTCCATTCAGACGTCGTTCCATTGGGATCGCCTTCTTCACCGTCAAAGAATACAAAATCGTATCCCAAATCAAAATTCTTGCGATTTAATCCAATGAATCTTGCAATTTCCAAAAGTAATGCAACGCCGCTTGCAGAATCATTGGCTCCGGGCACAGGTTTGTCGGAATTTTCCCTATCCAAAATTGCGAATTTCTTACTATCGTAATGTGTGGCCAATATAACTCTCTTTTTTGCGTCTGGATTAATCCTACCGATTATATTCACAAGCTGGTACTCGTCACCCCTGCCTTTAAAATTCCATCTCTGTGCTATTACTTCATCGCTTAGTACCTTCATTTCACCTGCCAACATCTCGGTAACTTTGGTGTGAGCCTTGGATCCAAGGTACCTTGATCCATAACCGACCATTTGACTAATCAAATTAAACACCTGACCGGAATCAATACCAGAAGTTCTATCCTGGTAATTACTTTTTAGTACCTGTGCGGCAAGTGTCTCTATAGGAGAATAATTATCGGTCAAGATTGAGTAATTCGATAAATTAAACCGTTTTAAATCGATAAGTTTACTGTCTAAATTTGCAATAATCTCATCCTTATTTGCTTTAATATTTTTGCTGCCGAAATCAACTTCATTACTCCCTTTATAGCCTACAAAAATAATATTTTGAGGGGAGGTCAGGCCGGGATCCTCGACTGCGAAGAAATAGCTGTGTGGAAACACTTCTTTAAACGTTTTTATTTCCGAAAATATTAAAGATCGATTACCTCTACCCAAATCTCCGATTATGTTCGCAAGAATGATACCATTATCGTTAAGCTTACTGTACGCAAGTTGAAAAAATTCTTCAGTCGTCATGTGGACGGGAATAGAGTATATAGTGGAGTAGGCGTCCGCAAAAATTAAATCATAGTTTTTATCGGTATCAAACAAATATCTTCTTCCGTCTTTGACAATATTTACTAATCTTTTGTCTTCGACCGTACTGAAGTATTTTTTAGAAATATTATAAAGCGATGGCTCAATCTCCACTACATCGGCTTCAACATGGGGTAATTCCCTAATCAACGCAGTTGGCGTAGTATATGCACCGGCGCCTATGAACAATGCTTTTTTAACATCCACGCCAAATACTTTATACAAAACGTAATATTTCGTATAGTCAAAAGCAAGTTCCTTTGAGTCAAGATATATTCCGCTGGAAAGACCGGCGTCTTGGGCAAGCAACCTCGCAGGCCTACCTTTTAAAAAGGTATCGTAAACTACTATTTTCTCGTAAATACCGTCTTTTGAATACAATATTTTGGACGAGGAAAATTTCGGAAGCGATAAAACAGTACTTATTACCAGTAAACTGATAAAAAGCGAAAACGGTAAACTTCTTATTTTATAATTATTGTTTTTTTTTACTTCAGAAGTGAACCACCCAGTAAATCCTATTATAATAAGGGTGATTCCTACAGCGTTTACTATTGTGTTTATTCCGAAGCGAGGAATCAAATAAAAACCCGTAGCAATACTTCCGATAATACTTCCCAAAGTTGATGCAAAAAAGATCTCACCGGATAATTTTCCGACACCATACTTTGGAAATCTTACTTCCTGAAGCTTAATCGCAAAAGGAGATAGCATTCCCAATAAAAAACTTGGCAGTAAAAATAGAAATATAGAGGCGATAAGGGGTCCGTAAATAGGCGGTAAAAAGTAGGCAACCTTCGGTAATACTAGCGAGGTTAATAACTCCAAAAATAGAGTGGCCAAACCTCCAAGCCAAATAATTTTATAAAAATTCTTCGCAAAGGGAAACTTGTCTGCATAATGACCGCCGAAATAATAACCGAATGATAGAGCCGCAAGAACAACACCGATAATGCTCGAGACTGAATAAATTGTATTTCCGAAGAAAGGGGCCAAGATTCGGGTTGCGACGATTTCTATAACCAAAACACAAGCTCCGGTTATAAATACGACAAAAAGTAATATTTTTTCTTTCAGCAATCTTACCAGTCTGTTTTCTATTTTAGTAGCTTTATGTTTCGCCATTTTTTAAGAAACTTTTAACGACAAGGATATTTTGCTATTATACTTAAGTATATACAAAATTCCGTCAGGAATTTTGATAGGAGGAACAGCGGAGTGATAAGTTTCTTGTTCAGCCATAAAAAAATATTTGTTTTATAATTTTCTTAGACAAACTTTCTTTTCAAAAAGAAAGTTTGATAAAGGTGAGGGCCTGTAGCTCAATTGGCCAGAGCACTTGGCTGGCAGTCAAGGGGTTGGGGGTTCAAATCCCCCCGGGTCCACTTAACAAATATGCCCGTAATGTTTAAAAATCTTCAAGAAAGGCACCAAAGCCGTCTTGAGGATACAAAAAAATTCTTTAAACTGGATACGCTTAAGAATTTAAAAATCGCTTATATTCCTTATAACGAACTTTTTAAGGAGGGAGTTATTGCCGGAGTGGGCTGGGCTGTTGGAGTCACTATCGGTTTTGTACTTATATCTTCGGTTTTGGTACTGGTTCTCAGAAAGCTTGGAGGTTTGCCTCTGATCGGAGAGTGGATAGCGTCAATTTTGGAAGAAACTCAAAGTCAGCTTCTTAAAAGAACACCGATAATTCCGCAATAGCAAAAATGGTCGAGGAAAGTATAACCTTCGGAAACAATGTAAATGAATCTCATCCCCGCATCGGAGATACGAAAGTAGAAAACTTAATATTTACAAAATTGTCTCCTGAAACACAGATTGCTCTCCAACAATCTCTTGAAGTTTTTCCTGAACAATATCGTCCGACAATTCATCCGGAACATCTCCCTCGATATCAGACGGTATTAGCATCTTCCGAATTAAATAATCCGGAAAATCAAGCTGGGATAATTTATATTGCAGGAGCAACTGGTGCTGCGCCTGCTTACGCTCACGTAGCAGCAGAAATGTACAGAAGCGCTGAAAAGATGTTTGATGAAAGAGCAGGATTTTCAGCCGTTATCGGTTCCTCGGCCAGCATTGATACGGTGGAACAAAGATTGCCGACGAACCTTTCTGAAAGAGCGGCTTATCAGGCGGCTTTCATCCTGGAACTTATTAAGAAAAAGCAGTGTAAAAATTTATATCTTTTAGGACAATCGCTCGGGGGAATGGAAGTAACATATATCGTTCCAGTGTTGGAAAAGCTACTTGAAATAGAAAATATTGATACCAAAATATCCGGGTTAATCCTGTTTCAGGCCGGAGGACAATATGAACAAAGTCTTACGGATTTTACAAAATCCATACCGGAATTCATGTCTTTAAAACGGGGAATTCTGGAAATGTGGCCTTCTCCGCTAGACGAACTCAAGGCTAAAGAAGAAATGTACTTAGCTAAAGAAAAAGATGATTCTGCTGAAAGTTTCAGATGGAAAATGCGGCTGGAAAACATCCGCGAGAAAAGACAAAACAGGGAATATTTGACCGATGAAGAACAAAACAAATTGCAGGAAATAGATACGAAATTACAGCAATTACCGTCAAAAAAAGAAAGAAAGCAGCTTCTAAAGGAAAGGTATCAACTTTTGTATCCGGCTGTTCAAAGAATTTCGACAACAGATGCCAGACCTAGGAATATTTCCAAAGAGTTGGGTGCATTTCTTAATACAATTCGGGCTGCGGTTCTTAATAAAGAAAGAAAATTTGATGTTGTAAGATCCTTACCCAAATGGTTAAGGGAAGAAATTACAGGTATCCCTGTTGCATTTGTTTGGGGAAGGGAAGATGAATTTTTTCCTGTTGATTCTGCGAGAAATGAGATGATTAAAAATAGACTTGAAGACATAAATTCCCCGAGAGAGGGAGCAGCACAACCGGAACCATTACATCAACGCGGTAAATATTTTCCTAACGTACCTATCGTATATGACGCCGAAGTTATCGGTAGTCCGCACGAACTAGCAAATATCGATACACAAAAATTCGCAGATATAGTTGCCAATATTACCAGTAGAATGGATGAGTGGAATAAAAAAAGACAAAAAAATGACACATCCGGTAAACAGGAAAGAATCGAACTGCATTTTCAGTAATACCGGCTTGATAATTGAAAGTGGGGTATTCTTAACGAGTTGGCACAATGAATAGTGTGTTTTCTAGGTAAAATCGGGGATTTTTAAACATTTCAGGGTGGGAAAATCTGTAACAAAATTCACACACAAGCTCCGGTAATTTATCCATTG
>Ga0209431_10003089_pt1 | contig 13335 bp, 12 predicted proteins | sample RifCSP13_3_FD_184021 | JGI IMG/M metagenome (GOLD analysis project Ga0209431, IMG submission 184021) | Soil microbial communities from Rifle, Colorado - Rifle CSP2_sed 13_3 (SPAdes) (version 2) | ecosystem: Environmental > Terrestrial > Deep subsurface > Rock core/Sediment | place: Rifle...
AATGTTTTTAAATTGTTGGGAATATAAATTGATGCTAATATGTTAGTTACCTAAAAGTAAAAAATGCCAAAATTAAAAAAGTGCGATTGTCTTATATGTAGATTTGAAAATCCGAAACCTACCGCAACAGCTGTAATAATTAAAGATCAAAAGTTGCTTGTCGCCAAAAGAACACTAAAAAACGAGCCATTCTACGGGGAATGGGATTTTTTAGGAGGGTATCTTCAGAAAAACGAGTCTCCCGAGGAAGCTCTTAAGAGAGAATTGAAAGAAGAGTTGGGAGTGGATAGTAAATCAACATTCATTGGAAATTTTACTGGTACTTCCTTTTATCGCGAATACAAATTCTCTGTAATGACATCGGCTTATTTAACCGATATAACTGGGAATTTAAAGCTTAACAAAAAAGAAAACTCCAAATTAAAATGGGTTTCCATAAATAGATTGAAAACTATAGCATTTGACTCAAATCAAAAAATTTTAAAATATATTAAAAAGAAATTTGTTTACGATTTGAAGAGAGTGAAAAAGCTTATTCACCAACTCGATCCTTCCGCTAATGTTAACGAGCAATCACTTTACAATGCATTGCTAAATGGACATGTCAGTAAAGTTGAAAAGGACGGAAAACTGGTTGGTATGGGATGGATATTTCCAAGGCAAACACTCCTTCGGAAGCAAGCAGTTGTTGAGGATATGATTGTTGACAATCGAGAAAGAGGAAAAGGATATGGAAGGAGAATTCTCCGAGACTTAATAAATTGGGCTAAAAATTCAGGAGTTGAGGTGGTCGAACTTACAACTAATCCCAAGAGGGTTGCTGCAAATGAGCTTTATAAAAGTGAAGGATTTTGGTTGCATGAAACAAATCACTACCTTCTTGAGTTAAAGTAAAGCTGATTATGCTATGATGGATGTAAATGGAATTTCTCGTTTGGCACTATACTATCGGCGTTGATTACTACATTACCCAGTGGATTTTTTTTGTCCGCTACGTACTTCACTACTTTTCATTTTCACTTCTTTTGCGCACCCTTTTTGCTCCCTGGAAAAGGTTGGTTGAAGAAGACACTTCACCGGGATTTAACCTGCAGAAGTATTTCGAGACCCTTACTTTCAACATGATATCAAGGGGTATAGGAGCCGCAGTGAGACTTATTTTGATATTGGTTGGTGTCATAGTCATATTTATTGTCTTTTTCGGGGGGAGTTTGGGGATTATTTTTTGGTTTTTAGTGCCTCCCATAAGCCTTCCAACATATTCACGATATATAAATTCTCCCGAGAAATTAATAGAAAAACTGCTGCAAAAAATCACATCCGAAGGTGACACCTTAAGACCCGTTTTTGAATCAACGCCGGGAATGTTTGTCCTTGAACATGTGGGTTTAACATTCGAAGAAGCTTTGGGCAGGGCAAGAAGAAACGAGTTTAAACTTCCGGGTGGATTAAAAAGTTTTGAGCATTTAATTGGTAGTCTTCTAGACGGAGGTATTTGGGATGAATCCTTTTTGCGGGAAAAACAGCTAAAAAGAGACGATTTTTTACTATCCGCCCGCTGGTGGGATAGCATTAAAAAGTCCCAGTCCGATATTTATCTTCAATCCTCCTTCGGGAGGCCGGGAATAGGACTTCAACTTCTATTCGGTTATACCCCGGTTTTGAATCAGTACTGCGTTGACTTAAGCGCTCCGCTTTCGTATTCACACAGACTTATTGGCAGGGAGAATGTTGTCCAGCGGATGGAGCGGGTTTTAACCTCCGGAAGCAGTGTAATTTTACTGGGACAACCCGGAGTTGGTAAAAAAACGGTCGTTTTGGAGTTTGCACACCGCGCGGCTCGAGGAGAGCTGGGGAATGAAATGGCTTTTAGGAGAGTATTGGAATTTGACTACAATTCATTCCTTTCCGAGTCACTTGATTTGAATCTCAAAAAAGCAAAACTCTCACAAGTACTCTCCGAAGCATCTTATGCAGGCAATATTATTCTGATGGTTCGCGATATTCACAGGCTGACCAATCCTGAAGTGGAAGGATATGATTTTACCGATGTATTTGAGGAGTATATGGAGAAGAAAAACCTGAAAATTATTGCCGTTTCAACCCCGGCCGAATACGAAAGATTTGTTGCCCAAAACCTACGGTTACGCAAGCACCTCGAACATGTGGAAGTTAATCCGCCGAGCAAGGATGAGGCTTTGGAAATCCTTCTCGAAGCCGCAAAAAACTGGGAGGATATCAAGGGCTTCACGATAACGCTCCCCGCTTTGAGAAAAATTCTTGACGAGTCTGACAGATATATTTCCGAAGTTCCCTTCCCGGAAAAAGCTCTTGAGATTCTGTTATCTATTTCAGGGAGCAAAAAGGCGGAGGGGCAGTTCTGGTTGACGATGTTAACCAAGTTCTTGAGGAAAAAACCGGTATTTCATTCACCCACCTTACAGGTGAAGAAAAGCAAAAACTTGGAAATCTTGAGGATATTATTCATGAGCGTTTGATAAATCAGGATTCTGCCGTAAACCTCATCGCAAAAAGTCTCCGATCCCGATCGGTGGGATTATCCAGTGAAAAACGTCCTGTCGGAACCTTTTTATTTTTAGGTCCTACCGGAGTCGGCAAAACCGAAACGGCGAAAGTGCTGGCGAGAGTTTATTACGGATCTTCCGAGAAAATTCTTCGTTTTGACCTTGCCGAGTATGCCGGCTCGGAAGGCTTGGAAAGGTTAATCGGCTCGGTTAACAAGAACCAACCAGGAGTTCTGACGACTTCAATAAAAAATAATCCTGCAAGTCTGCTTTTGCTTGATGAAATAGAAAAATCACCGCCTTCAATTTTTAATCTTTTTCTGTCACTTTTGGATGAGGGATCAATTACCGATGCTTTCGGAAGGAAAATTAACTGCAAACACCTTTTTGTTATTGCAACCAGCAACGCGGGAGCTGAATTTATTAGGCAGCTTGTTTCCGGTGGAGCTTCCGGTGAAGACTTGCAGGATAAAGTTGTAAACTATGTATTGGAGAAAGGCATATTTACTCCCGAGTTTTTGAATAGATTCGATGGGGTCATCGTTTATGAACCGTTAAGTCCTGATCATTTAGTAAAGATTGCCCGAATTCTTCTTTCCGAAATGGCTGAGAGCTTGAAAAATAAGAATATCAACCTGGTTATAACAGATGAAGTAGTTACTAAAATTGCCCAAGAAGGTCATGATCCCGCTTTCGGAGCCCGACCCATGGGGAGAATTATTAATTTATTAATTGGTGATGTCATCGGCAAGGCTCTTCTTGCCGGGGAGATAAATCCTTCTGATAATATTAAATTAATACCGCTTAAGGAGAAAGACGCCTATTCCTGGGAAAAAGTTAAATAATATCCAGTGTGTACTCACAAGAAATTGGAACTTCAACGGTACAATAAAAAATTAATGCTAGCCTCGTTTTCCTAATACACCGGTACAAATTAACATTTCATTATTGACATCTAATAATCCTTAAACAATACTGGATTTAGGTAAAAATGAATTTAAAAGTTTTGATGCTAGGGTGGGAGCTTCCTCCCTTCAATAGCGGTGGGCTGGGGGTTGCATGTTTGGGTCTTGCAAAAGCATTGGCGCAAAAAGGTGTGCATATCACATTCGTACTTCCGAAAAAACTTGATATAAATTACAACTTTATGGATTTGGTTTTTGCAAATGTTCTCGATGCAAGTGAGTTGGCAAATTCCTATAATTCATCCTGGAACCGGTATTTCGGAGTTGAATATATTGAAAACGGCGACCTTGATTATGTCAAAGGAGCTCTTAAGTTCGGCGAAGCGGTAAAAAATATCGTTAAAAAATACAACGTTGATCTGATTCATGCCCATGACTGGCTTACATACCCGGCCGGGGTTGCGGCAAAAGAGGCAGTGGGAAAACCTCTGATTGCCCATATTCACTCAACCGAGTTTGACCGCACGGGCGGCAACAATCCCAATCCTTTGGTTTATGATATCGAAAAACGCGGGCTTTTGGCTGCTGACTGTGTTATGCCGGTTGCCGGATTCGTTCGCGAAACATTGATTAATAAATACGGCATTAGTCCCCATAAAATCAGGGTAATCTACAATGGTTTAACAGACGAATTTAAACCCGATTTACCGACTACTTTTTCGCTTTACAAAAAACTCGGTTATAAAATAGTCCTTTTTTTGGGGCGAATTACGCTTCAGAAAGGACCCGAGTATTTTGTTTGGGCAGCAAAGCGGGTACTTGAATATATACCCAAAGTGCTATTTGTGGTTGTGGGATCGGGAGATATGCAGGACTTTATGGTTTCCGAAACCCTTCGCCTTGGAATAAATGATAAATTTTTGTTTACGGGTTTTTTAAGGGGAGATGAAAAGCATTCCGTTTATAAGTCTGCCGACTGCTACGTTATGCCCTCCGTTTCGGAGCCTTTCGGTATTACGGCGCTTGAGTCGGTTGCCAATGGTACTCCTACAATAATTTCGAAGCAATCCGGTGTCTCGGAAATCCTTAAAAACACCCTTAAAGTAGATTTTTGGGACGTTGATGAAATGTCCAATAAAATTATTTCCTGTTTAAAATATGAGCCGCTTTTAACCGATCTGCGAAACGAAAGCACAAAAGAAATTCCGAATTTTACCTGGTCAAAGTCGGCAGATGAAGTTATCAGAGTTTATCGGCAGTTGGTGTGATGTTAAGTTAAACCTGTTACAAATATCAGAAAGGTTATTGTTAAACAAAAAGACGACCCAATTTTAAAATTAAATCCGAATTCCGAATATCGAAATCCTAAACAAATTTCAATATCTAAACCACAATTTTCCAAACTAGTTTGATTAATCGGAATTTATGATTTGTTAAATTTTTCGTATTTCGAGTTTCTGGTATTCGGGTAATTAGCGTATTTAGCAAGAAAATATGCCAGCAGTATGTTTATATTTCCAAGTTCATCAACCTAAGCGAATAAAAAAGTTTAGGGTTTTTGACATTGGTCAAGACGACGAATACTTCAACGATCGGTCGGAATCTAATTTAAACAATAAAAAAGTTCTGGCAAAAGTAGCCTCAAAGGCATATCTTCCGACGAATGAGGTTATTTATAAGCTATTGAAAAAATATCCGAAATTCAAGGTTAGCTACTCTTTTTCGGGAGTTTTGCTGGAGCAGCTTAGAGATGAATTTCCGGGTGTATTAAAATCCTTTAAAAAGATCGTAAATACGGGTAAAGTTGAACTTTTATCGGAAACTTATTACCACTCGCTTGCGTATTTTTATTCGCTTGGCGAATTTACGTCACAGGTCAGAAAACATGCAGAAATTTTAAAGGCAGTTTTCGATTATAAAAAGCCGAAAGTATTTCGCAATACCGAATTGGCATACACTAACGGTCTTGCCATGTGGGCGGAAAAAAACGGCTACCTTGCAATTCTGGCTGAAGGGTGGGATGGAATATTAGGCTGGAGAAGCCCGAATTTTGTCTATCAGCCCAAGGGAGCGAAGAGCATTAAGCTTCTTTTGAAAAATTACAAGTTATCGGACGATATTGCTTTTCGATTTTCCGAAAAAAGTTGGAGCGAGTGGCCTTTAACATCCGAAAAATTTGCTTCATGGGTATCGGCGCTGAATGGCAACGGAGAAACGGTTAACTTATTTATGGACTATGAAACGTTCGGTGAGCATCAATGGGAAGACACAGGAATACTGAAGTTTTTGGAGAGCATACCGGCAGAAATCTTAAAAAACAAAAGTAATTCTTTTATGACTCCTTCGGAAGTAGTTAAAAAGTTTCCCGTTCGCGACGAAATTGATGTTCCCGGAATTGTTACATGGGCTGATACTGAGCGCGATCTTTCTGCCTGGAGGGGTAATTCCATTCAGCACTCGGCGCTTGAGTTTATATACAAGATGGAGGAAAAAATTATAAAAAGCGGAAGGCACGAGCTAATTGAAAAATGGAGGCTTATGCAGACATCGGATCATTTTTACTATATGTGCACGAAATGGTTTTCGGACGGAGATGTGCACAAGTATTTTAATCCTTATGAGTCTCCATATGATGCTTATATTTCTTTCATGAACGCCGCGTCGGATCTTAGTTTAAGAGTGGAAAAGTCGCTCAAGTCAAAAAATAAAATTAAGAAATGAATAGACAATGATTGAAATATTAAAGATACCAATATACTAATGGATACGAATGATACAAATAATACTAATGGTCTGGGATTAAGATAAAAAAGTCACATTCAACATTATTAGTATCCATTAGTAGCATTTGCATAAATTCGTATATTAGTATTTTGCATTATGCCTAAATCTATAAACCTCGGAAACGGAACAGTTCTAATCGGCTTGGATAATTTCGGACAAGTGAAAGATTTTTATTTTCATTACCCCGGCTTGGAAAACCACGTCGGTGAGTATTTGAGTCATAAAATCGGTATATTTGTGGAGGATAAATTTTCATGGCTCGATGACGGTTCATGGAAAGTTCAAGTACAAGCGGCAAAAGAATCGATGGCAAGTGATATTACCGCCGAAAACGATAACTTGGGAATTGTACTAAAATTTACAGATATCGTTTATAACGAAAAAAATATTTTTTTAAGGGAGGTTGTAGTTAAGAATACTTTCGACAGAAGGCGAACATTGAAATTTTTTTTTAATCAGCAGTTTAATATTTCCGAAACTCACATTGGCGATACGGCTTATTATGACCCGAGAGAGGAGGTTGTCATCCATTACAAAGGAAGGCGTGTGTTTTTAGTTAATACTTATTCCGAAATTAAAGGATTTGACGAGTACAGTATTGGTTTAAACGGGATCGAGGGGCAGGTGGGTACGTACAAAGACGCCGAGGACGGTAAACTTTCAGGAAATCCGGTCGAGCATGGCCAGGTCGATTCGGTTGTTGGGGTCTCCGTTGACCTGCCTGAATCCGAGGAGAAGGTAGTTTATTACTGGCTTTGTGCTTCAAAATCCCAAGAAACGGCAAAGAAGCTAAACGAGGAAATACTTACTCGCGGACCGGGAGTGATTATAAAATCAACTGTTGATTATTGGAAAGCGTGGGTTAACGTACAGAATTTCAGCTTTTACGGTTTGGATGAAGGGATCATTGAGCTTTTCAAAAAATCGCTTTTTTATATTCGCGCGCATGTTGCCGAAAACGGGGCAATAATTGCATCGGGTGATTCGGAGATGCTTCAATTCGGGAGAGATTATTACCGCTATGTTTGGCCAAGGGACGCATCGGTTGCCGCTTGCGCTCTTGTTAAAGCAGGTGACTTGAATGCGGCGAAGAGATTTTATGAATTTTGTCGGGATACAATTACTAAAGAAGGTTATTTTATGCATAAATACCGTCCGGATAAATCGATCGGAAGCTCGTGGCATCCGTGGGTAAGTGACGGGAGGAAGCAATTTCCGATTCAGGAAGACGAAACAGCTCTTGTTATTTACACATTATGGAAATATTACGAGATTTCAAAAGACATTGAGTTTATAGAAAGTATTTATAACGACCTTATCAAGAAAGCCACAGAGTTTATGGTAAATTACCGGGATGAGAAAACGGGTTTGCCGAAAGCAAGCTATGATATATGGGAGCAGTATTATGGAATTAGCACTTATACTTCATGCACCGTTTACGGTGCTTTAATTGCGGCTTCTAAATTTGCCAAGCTTTTGGGAAAAGAAGATGGAGCAAAAAGGTATAGTGTTGCCGCAGAAGATATAAAAAAGTCAATTCTGAAATATTTATTCAGCGGAGATGAGGGAGTTTTTTACAAAAAAATTCATACGGAAGAAAAACAGGCAATTTATGACAGGACTTTGGATATTTCTTCAATTTACGGGATATACAAGTTCGGGATTTTGGAAGCGAAGGATGAGAAATTAAAAAAAGCAGTAGATAAATATTTGGAAAGACTTGAACTTAAAACCGAAGTTGGGGGAATTGCCAGGTATGAAGGAGACACCTACCACCATAAAGGAGGTAATTACCCGGGTAACCCTTGGGTTATAACAACAATGTGGATTGCGCAGTATTTTATTGAGATTGCGGAAAAAGAATCCGACATGGGTAAAGTGAAAAAGTATCTTTCCTGGGCGCAAAAGTTTGCAAATCCTGCTGGAATACTTCCCGAGCAGTTTGATCCGGCAAGCGGCGAGCATTTATCGGCTTCCCCTCTCGTTGAAAGTCACGGAGAGTTTGTCATTACGGTTGTTAATTATCTTGAAAAACTCGAAGCCCTCGGGGTTTGCGAAGCATGCTATCCCGTAACATGATGAAAGATACTAATATACGAATTTATGCAAATGATACCTGCCTGCCGGCAGGCAGGCGTATGGATACTAATTATGTTGAATGTGACTCTTTTATCTTAATCCCAGACCATTAGTATTATTTGTATCATTCGTACACATTAGTATATTGGTATCTTGAATTCATGTATTTACTTTTTGACATCGGAGGAACAAATACCAGGTTAGGTTATTCCAAAAATGGTGAGGATCTTGGGAATGTGGAGAAAGTAAAAACTCCTGAAAATATAGAAGATTTGATTGATATTTTCAAAGATTATGTAAAAAAGATTTCAAAATCCTCGCCGAAAATTATAGCCGGAGGATGTCCGGGAACGATAAATGAAGATAAGAAGATTATTGAAATGTATCGGAACTTTCCCAATTGGGAGAAAAAACCGATTGGGCAACTTCTAAACAATTCTTTTGGTTCTCAGGTATACCTCAAAAATGACGCCGATTTGGCTGGTTTGGGGGAAGCGGTATACGGTGCCGGACGCGGGTTTCCGATAGTTGCATATATCACAATTAGTACAGGTGTAGGGGGAGTAAGAATAGTTGACGAAAGGATTGACACCGCCGTATACGGCATGGAACCTGGATACCAGATTATTGATGTTGATGGTTCGGTCGATGTTAAATTTTTAGCCGCCGGAAATAGGTACAACAATCATTACGGATATCTGCAAAGGCTGGTATCGGGCAAAGACTTAATGGATAGATTTGGGAAGCCGGCTGAAAACATTGAAGAAACAGCAGTTTGGGAAGAGATAACAAAATACTTATCGGCGGGATTAATAAATACCATAGTCCATTGGTCACCAAACGTAGTTGTTTTAGGCGGTGGAATAATGAAATCCCCATATTTAAGTTTGGAAAAAATAGCGAAATATTTAGAGGAGATGAATGAGGTGTTTCCAAAATTACCAGGAATAAAAAAAGCAGAGTTGGGAGATAAAGCCGGGCTTTATGGAGCGTTGGCATATATAAAGAAACTTCAATTGAATAAAGAGGCCGTGTAGGTAGTTGACAAAGAGGATATTATAAGTCTATACTGCGCCAAAATATGGAAGAAGAGGGAAAAAACGAAAATTCTGAAATTAGGGAAGTTGAAAATCCAAAAGAAAAAGAAAAAGTGACTTACCCCAAAGTGGCTTCGGAGGCAAAAAGTAAAGGCGGAACGAAAAAAGTACTAAAAATTCTTTTGATTTTAGCGGTAGTAGCGGGACTTATTGCGGGTGGCTGGTATCTTTTAAGAGAGCCCGATTTTAACGGTTCAACTCAGGAAGAACCCACTCCGGCGCAAGTTGACGAAACCCCAACCGCAACTCCCGAACCGGTTGACAGAGCCGAAATTAAGTTAAATATCTTGAACGGAACCGGTATTGCGGGTCAAGCGGCATATTTGCAGGGTCAACTTAGGGATTTAGGATATGAGACTATCGATGTCGGCAATGCGGACAGTGATGATTTTGAGGCTACGGAAGTTACTTTCGGAAGGGACGTTCCCGGGGAAATAAAAGACGAAATTACCGGCAAACTTGAGGAGCTTTACCAGGAAGTCGAAACTTCAGCCGGCTCAGCAGGTGAGTATGACATTGAAATTATCGTGAGCCTTAGAAAAGGACAATCGGCAAAACCAACGGCAACGACTGCTCCGAAAGCATCCCCGACTCCAACCGGACCAACATCAACCCCCGGTCCGACTTCAACTCCAACCCCTTCTCCAACACCGTCAACATAAGGTAATATGTAAAAATGAGAACTCTCAAACTTCTTGACGGAAGAAGATTAAAATTGCCTCTTTTTTTTCCCGATGCGACGAGGGCAGTAGTGAAGACTTTGGATTCTTCCGATTTAATTACTACCAAAACGCCCGGAATATTGGTTAATTCGTATCACCTCATAAACAATCCCGGTTTGCAGGTTATAAAAAAAGCCGGCGGGGTAAGAAAATTTATGAATTGGGACGGAGCAGTAATTTCCGACTCCGGAGGATTCCAGATAATGAGTTTAGTCAAAAAAAGTGGAAAATCAAAAAGTATTACCGAAATGGGATTTAGTTTTAAGTTACCCGGACAGAAAAAAGTTACTCTTACTCCGGAGGAATCGATAAATATTCAACTTGAATTGGGGACAGACCTCATTGTAGTGTTGGATGATTTTACTCCTCCCAGAGCAAATCGTGAACAAGCGGAAGAAACTGTCAGGAGAACTATCCTTTGGGCAGAGCGCTCGAAGGTGGAGTTCGAAAAAAAGTGTAAAGCTATGAGGTTGGGGAAAGATAAAAGACCATATCTCATTGGAGTTGTCCAAGGTGGGGATTATCTTGATCTTAGAGAAGATTGCACTAAAGAATTGGTAAAGATCGGTTTTGACGGAGTGGGGTACGGCGGATGGCCGATTTCGGAGGATGGTAAATTTAACTATGAGGTAGCGAAAGTAATTGCCGATAACGCACCTGACAATTACCTTCTTTATGGTTTGGGTATAGGCAAACCGCACGAAATAGTCAATTGTGTAAAACTTGGGTTTACTATTTTTGATTGTGTTTTGCCGACAAGGGATGCTAGACATAAAAGATTATATATTTATATTGCCAATTCAATAGATAAAATCGATATTAAGAAAGAACAATTTTATTCTTACTACATACCGGATAAACAAATAAACCATTCCGACTTATCTCCGGTAAGTACGGCTTGTGATTGTTTGTTATGCACTAAGTACACAAGAGCATATCTTGCGCATCTTTTTCGGATACAGGACGCGTCGGCGCTAAGACTTGCAACCATCCACAACCTTCGTTTTTATTCCATATTGATGGAAAAAATGAGAACTAAATTTTGCAGAGTACGACCCTAAAATATCAGAGACTATTGCAATTTTCAGTCTCTTTGGTTATAAATTAATAATATGGATAATGGATTGAATGAAGTTGAAGTACAAAAACCCGGGGGTAGTAGGAAATTAGTAATTTTGACATTCGGGATTTTATTACTTCTTCTTGTATCACTTGCTGTCTGGTATTTTATTGATATGAGAAAAGCCCAGGATAATACGGCTGATCAAGGATCCTCAGGTGAAAGTTTTTTTCCGGCAGATGATCAGTTAACGGAAGCAGGTAAGGTATCCCAAGATCATGCCCAACAGGGTCTATATTCAGCCGTTGACCTTGTTATCGGCGGTGGAAAACGAGCTGAAAATGGCAACAAAGTAGTGGTTAATTACGTTGGCAACCTTCTCGACGGAACAGAATTTGACAATTCCTATAAAAGAGGCGAGCCATTCAGTTTTACTCTTGGAGCAGGACAGGTGATTAAGGGGTGGGACCGAGGAGTATTGGGAATGAGTGAGGGCGGAAAAAGAAGGCTTACTATCCCCCCCGAATTAGGTTATGGTGAACGCGGTGCGGGAGATTTAATTCCGCCAAACGCGATGCTTATTTTTGAGGTTGAATTACTCTCCGTGGAAAAGTAAATTTTGTTAGCTTCCTTGTGATATTATTAGTCTTAATGAACCCTCTCTCTTTTTTCAATAGAACCCTTGGGGTTTATAAGATTAAAAATTTTTATATTGAACCTACTTATTGGCAGGCAGCAGCGATTGTCTTTCTTGTTTTTTTGCTGATTCTAACAATTGCCCGGGTTAGGTGGCTTTACATCCACTGGTCTCTCGGTAAGTCTTCAATCGCAATGCTTTTTTGGGGATTTTTACTGGCACTTGTAATAGAGGGATTATTAATAGTAAGCGGGAGGACTTTGCTTACCGAAGTAATCGGCTGGAAGAATGCGCCGAAACCGATAAGCACCGCTTTGGATGTCGGGAGGGAGAAGCTGGTTGACGTTTTGGGCGAACAAAGTACGATTCCGTTGAGTTCAGCTGGTGAATTCCCGACCTTTCAGAGTGTTGTCGGGGATTATGAAAAGCTACCTTCGGAGGATAAGGAAGATTTTAAGAATTATATTTGTATCCCAAAATAATAGCTGGAGAAATCCACTTTAGGCCCTTTTTGTTTTCATTCATTTCTTTTCAAATGTTTTTGTACTTCTTTGCTCACCCAAAGAAGTACCAAGAAAGTGTGGCCTAGTGAAAATTTGAATTTTCAAAGCCCTGTTTATAGCTATGCAAAAAACTTACCTCAAAAACACTTTTGAGGTGCGAATTTTTGCTCAACTTTAAGGAATTCACTTGGCTTTACAAAATCAAATTTTCAGCGGCAATTAATGCGAATTTATTGATATAAGCAATCGGACCGTAAAATATCGATAGGGATGTAACCCAATAATAAAGAATGAAATGTTGTCGTAGTTATTAGTAATATAAGTATAATTAGTACTCATTTGTATATTGGTATCTTATATTTGTTATGAATGATTTAACTCAAAAATTGTCAAAATTAATTAAAGATTTTGAGAGCATAAAGGACTCACTTAATCTTAAAGAAAAAGAAAATGAATTAACAAAACTGGAAGCCTCAGCGACGGACCCAGATTTTTGGAAGGACCATGACAAAGCTCGTTCCGTGATGCAGGAAATCGGACACATTAAAGAAAAATTGAGTGCTTTGAAAAAGATAGAAGATGACTTGAGTACCCTGCAAAAATTCAGGGAAGAAAACGAAGCTCTTGAAGGCTTTAAGTCGGAAATTTCCAAGTTAGAGGAGGAAATAAAAAAACTTAAAATTGATTCTTACTTATCCGGCCCATACGACAAAAAAAACGCTCTATTGTCGATTCACGCAGGCCAGGGAGGAACAGAAGCAATGGACTGGGCAAGTATGCTTCACAGGATGTATTTGCGTTTTTTTGAGAAACGGGGTTGGAAAACTGAGACTATAGATTATTCCGAAGGTGAGGAAGCGGGAATTAAAAGTGTGACCGTAAGCGTTGATGGATTGTATGCATACGGCTATCTTAAAGGGGAGGCGGGTACCCACAGATTAGTGCGGCAATCTCCTTTTAACGCGGATAAATTACGCCAAACCTCATTTGCGTTAGTGGAAGTATTACCCGAGCTTGAGGAAG
>Ga0209431_10003091_pt1 | contig 13324 bp, 16 predicted proteins | sample RifCSP13_3_FD_184021 | JGI IMG/M metagenome (GOLD analysis project Ga0209431, IMG submission 184021) | Soil microbial communities from Rifle, Colorado - Rifle CSP2_sed 13_3 (SPAdes) (version 2) | ecosystem: Environmental > Terrestrial > Deep subsurface > Rock core/Sediment | place: Rifle...
GCTTGGCATGAAAAAGCTGCGCAGGTACGACCTCTACGCGCCCATATCGATCAAGGCTTCCGATAGCAAGAAGTTCACCTACGGCAAGGCTGTGCAGAGCGTGCTTGGTACCTTTGGCGACTTCGACCCGCAGTTCCGCAGGCTTGCAGGGCGTGTGTTTGCCGAGCGCCATGTCGACTCGGAAATCAGGAAGGCAAAGCGGGGCGGAGCGTTCTGCTACACAGTGGCGCCCCGGCTGACGCCCTACGTGCTACTGAACTTTGACGGCCTGACAAGGGACGTGTCGACACTCGCGCACGAGTTTGGCCACGCAATACACAGCATGCTGGCGTCAGAGATGCCGATAATGGTGTCGCACGCGCCGCTGCCGCTTGCCGAGACCGCGTCGGTGTTTGCAGAGATGCTGCTCAACGAAAAGCTGGCCGAAAAAATGTCCGACAGGGAGCGCAGGATCCTGCTAGCGGAAAAGATAGACGACATGTACGCGACGATAATCCGGCAGGCTTATTTCACGCTCTTTGAGGTTGACGCGCACAGGGCGGTAGGCGAGAGCAGCGACACCATCGACGCAGTCGCCAAGATGTACATGGATAACCTCAATGAGCAGTTTGGTTCTTCAATAGCAATAACGCCCGACTTTCAGTGGGAGTGGGTGTACATCCCCCACTTTTACCACACGCCGTTCTACACATACGCATACTCGTTTGGCAACCTGCTCGTCCTGTCGCTCTACCAGAAATACAAGCTTGAAGGCAGGTCGTTCGTGCCGAAATACATCAGGATACTGTCTGCAGGGGGCTCGAGGAAGCCGGAAGAGCTCCTAATGGAGGCGGGCATAGACATATCAAGAGAAGAGTTCTGGCAGCAGGGTTTTGACTACGCGCAGGAATTGATGCAGCAGCTGAAGTCACTTGCAATATGACAATGCGGTCCTTGCAGCTTGCATTGCCGGCTCGATGTCTGCCGGGGTGCTCCTCCCGGCCGCCGGCCTGCTGGTCGAGCCCTACATCCTCGTGTGGCTCGGCGCTCTCCTTTTCTTGAACCTGATCAGGCTCAACACTTCTGACCTTCTGTCGACATTCACAAGGCCGCGGCAGCTTGCAGTGCTGTCCGCCGTCAAGCTGGTCGCGCTGCCGCTTGGCATGTACGCCCTTTCTTATTTCGTGTACCAGCCGTTTGCGCTGCCTGTGCTGCTTTTGTCGGGCATCTCCACCGGCCTTGGCGCGCCGTTCGTTGTCAATCTAATAGGCGGCCGCCTCCCTCTCGTGGTGGGCATGATAATAGCCACCTCGCTTGCCGCGCCGTTTGTGCTCCCTTCCCTGGTCTACGCGCTGGTCGGGTCGCAGTTTGACATACCAGTGATTGACATGGTGTTCCTGCTTTCCGCCGCGCTGTTTACGCCGCTTGCCGCCGGCTGGTTCACCAAAAAGTATTTCCCGGCAGTTTCAAAGTTTGCCGATGAAAAATCGTTTCCTCTGTCACTTGTCTTCATTGTCCTGATAAACTTTGGCATGTTTGCCAAGTTCTCCGGCTATTTTTACCATGAGCAGATATTCTTGCTGCGGACCGTGGCCACCGCGTTTCTGTGCTATGCGGCCTACAGCATTGTAGGCTATGCGAGTGGCCTTGGCGGCCGCCACGAAAGGAACGCCGGCCTGATAGCGATGAGCTACATCAACAACGTGCTTGTGGCCGTGTTTGCGTTCCAGTTCTTTGGTCCGCAGGTTGCGGCGCTGGCCGCGCTTTACAACATCCCGTACTATGTAGGCATTGTAGCGATCAAGAAATTCATGCCAAGGCAGTAGGTATATCTTTTCGGCCTGCCCCATACCGGGATGCCAGTTATTCAGATAACTATGAGCCAGGGATGACCATGGAGCACAAGAGGGAGCTTGTCAGCGTGCTTACAAATGAAACTGCGAGGATTCTCAATGCAAGAGAAGAGACTATTCGCATTCTCATCTACGAGGTCCCGAAGGAGAACTAGGGCAACGCCGGCGTGCTTAGGCTTGACATGAAATAGTCAGCCTTGCGCCGCGTCTAGAATAGACTTTGCCTGCTTGTAGTGCACGGCATCTATCATCCTGCCCTCGAGCCTTATTGCGCCCCTGCCGCGTCCCTTCTCCATCGCCTTGCCAAGCGCATGCACCACCTTTTTCGCCCACTCGATTTCGTTCTTGCTTGGGAGAAAGACCTTGTGCACCGGCTCTATCTGGCTTGGGTGGATTATGCTCTTGCCAGAGTATCCTAGGCGCTTTGCTGCCGCTGCGTCCCTGACAAGGCCTTCGGCGTCATCGATCTTTTGCCATATCGCATCTATCGCATGCACGCCCGCCGCCCTTGCGTCAACCGGCACTTTTGCCCGGGCATATGCATAGCCGGCCGGATCATTTTCGTCGTAGTCAAGCCGCATGTCATGCAGGAAATCAAACACGCCAAAAACAAGCGCGTCTATCCGGTCGTCGGCGCTTGCAATCTGGTGGGCGTTTACCACTCCTTTTGCAGTTTCGATAGAAGGCATCAGCGCTAATTTCCCGGTCTTTCTTGCCTTTTCAAGCGCGGCAAGCTGCTTTTTTATTTGCATGACTTCTGCCGAGTCGTTGACCTTTGGTACCACGATCCCGTCAATGCCCTTGCGCACAGCCGCTTTGAGGTCTGCCATCACCAGCCCAGACTCGGGCGAGTTTGTCCTGACGTACACCTGCCTACCATATTCCTGCCTGCGCGAAATTGCACCGGCTATTATTTGTCTCGCCGCGCCCTTTTCGTTGGCCGGCACCGAGTCTTCAAGGTCGAGGCAGACAATGTCTGCCTGCAGCCTCTTGGCTTTCTCTACAAAGCGGGAGCTGTTGCCGGGGACAAAGATCAGACTTCGGAACATTACAAAAAGAGGGAAGAAAGAAGGGATAGTTTAGAGTTTCTGTGGGGTGGTCAGTATCTTGCCGAACTGCTGGGCCTCTGCCATCATGACGTGGCCCTTGACCATATCTGAGAACGGCAAAACCGTGTCGATTACCGGCTTTATCTTGCCCTTGCTGACCCAGTACATCACGTCCTCGAGCTCTGCCTTGGTGCCCTGCGTGGAGCCAAGCAGGTTCGTGCCCTTGAAGAACAGGAACCTCAGGTCGATGGTCGAGTCGTAGCCTGTGGTTGCGCCCGTCGCGACCAGCGTGCCTCCCATCTTGAGCAGGCCGATTTCCTGCGGGAACGTCGCCTTGCCGATGTGCTCAAAGATTACGTCGACGCCGGATTGGCCCAGCTTCTTGTTGATTTCGCGCACCTTCTTGTACCAGTCGGCTTCCCTGTGGTTGACAGCATAGTCTGCCCCAAGCTCGATGCACTTGTCCATCTTTTCCTTGTTGCCTGCGGTCGCAATCACGGTGCAATTGTAGAGCTTAGCAATCTGGAGGCCGACCATTCCAATGCCGGAACCGCCGCCCATGATAAGGACGAGCTGGCCCGGCTTTATCTTGGCGCGGCCGACAAGCATGTGCCACGAGGTCATGCCCACCATGGATACCGCAGCCGCGTCGTGGAATGGAACATTGTCCGCGATTTTCACGACGTTTACTTCAGGCAAGTGCGTGTACTGTGCAAACCCGCCCCAGAGCGGCCCAGTCTGGAACCCCCAGATGGTCCTCTCAGCGCAGTCGTATTCCCTGCCTGAGGTGCAGGCGTCGCACACCCTGCAGCTCATGTTGGAATGAGAGGCTACCCTGTCGCCCACCTTCAGTTTGTGGACTTCAGAGCCCGCTTCAACTACGGTGCCGGCCACGTCGCTTCCAGAGATGTGTGGAAGAGGCGTCTTAACCGGCTCGCCCCAGATGGCCCACAGATCGTTATAATTGTAGGATGCTGATTCAACCTTTATCAAAACTTCGTTTGGCTTTATCATGGGAACGTCGATATCTTCAATCTTGACGACCTTTATCGGATCCTTGTTGTATTCTCGAAATACTGCTGCCTTCATATAGAGCCAAAAGCGCCTGCCAGACCTTAAATAGTTAACTCATGCCCGGCCGGTCCTGTACGGGCCGCTGCTACCGCCTTTCAATCTTGAAATCTTTTTTTGGCTGCTGAATGCGAATTAAAAGCTGCTTCAATTCCTCGTCGGTAAGCGGGCGGTTAATCCTGCCGGAAGATGCCGCGTTGATAAGGTAGTTTTCAACCGCTGCCGCAAGATCGGGCTTGACCAGCCTGATGTTCATGAGCCGCTGGCGCGCCTGGGGGTCAAGGACAACCTGCAAAACTCGCTGGCGCATCGCAGCCTCGGCTTCGCGCCTTCTCGCTTCTTCGTCATTTGGTTGGTGTGGCTGTGGAGCTGACATGGCCCATTACGCGTAGCGCTGCAGCTGGGGTGCAGCTTTGACAAGCTCTTTGTGGATCTCGCTCGCAAGCCTGTCCATCTTTTTCATTCCTTCGCTTGAAATTATCCTGCCCTTGCCCGTCACCTTGACGATGTAGCCGGATGCCTCCAGCTGCTGCAGCGCCTTCCGCACGATTGCGCCGCCTGCGTCCCTGTGGTGAGCAAGGTTGTATCCAATCTTCTTCCTGCCGCCGTAGGCAACTTTCAGGTCGGCAACTCCAAGAGGACCGTGTAGGTAAGTCTTTCGCAAGAGTGAAGCGCACCGGGCGTACCACCAGTCTTTGTTCTGTGGAATGCGGGTGGCGTGCGAGCCTGTCTTTACAAACGCGGACCAAGCCGGTGGCACTATCTTTTTGTCATCCTTCAACTGTTCAGCCAGCTTGGCGATCAGCTCGTCAGCCGGAACGTCGTAAACCTTTGCCATATAGTATCTCGGAATTTTGCTTGAGCCCTTATAAATCCTTATTCCGCCAAGACCTTGCGGTAAACGTGGCCGCACCTGAGGCACGTGATCCGCACAGCCCTCGTTTTTGCCCTACCCACCCTCACCCGCGCGCTCCTGCCCGGCACAACGAACGCCTTGCACTTTTTGCAGTACAGTTGGCGCGCCGCGTACGGGAGCCGGACCCGGAAGCGCATCGCAATCTTTTTGGCCTGATACGCCTGCCTGGCTGCAAGGGCCTCGTCCCTTTCCTTCAGGGCGCTTTTGACAAGTATGTCTATTCGCTCCCTGGCTACCTCTTTTGCCTGCTGCTTGGCCAACATTGCAGGCAACGCCTTGCTGCCAGATAAACCATAGCTGCAACCGTTAATTAACTTGCGACGCCATTACTTGCTTTGATCAACCTGGACGAGTTGGAGTGGATGGTAAAAAGATATGCCCAACTGAAAAACGGCGACTACGCGGAGCTTGCCCAGCTCGCGAGCGGCATAGTCGACTCGATCTCGCTTCCGTCGTTTTCGTTTCCCCTGAAGGAGAAGGCACTGTCTAACGACGGGACGACGACGTATGTGTATGAAAACAATACCACCTTTCCCGCGCTATGCGACTTTCTTGGAGAGCTCCTCCATTCTAAGCTGCAGCTTGAAGTCAGGGACGCAAAGTTCGGGCCCGGCGAAATAATCGTGAGAAAGCAAAGCAAAGAAGAGGCAAACGCGGAGCTGGGCCTGTCGGTCAAGGAGCTGCAGGAGCTGGTGCACGCCAAAAAATCTGAAATCTTTTCCAGATACGCTCGTGCTTCTTAATATACAAGGCCGGCGGTATCGAGAGATACGATAACGCTCATCATCGCCCAGGCTGCGCTAGAAACGGTGCCGCGCGTGATCGCCGGCCACGCAGCTGTAAAGAACCACGCTAGCAGGCTCGGATTAAGGCCGTCAGAAACGCTGCTCGACAGGAGCTACCACCACGCCGCCATGCTCAAGCTGGAGGGCAATAGCAAGCGCGGCAGGCCCGACATTGTCCATTTCGCGCTCATGGAGGCGCTGTCGACTCCGCTCTTTATGAAAGGCATGTTGCGCGTCTACGTGCATACGATAGACGACAAGCTGATCGCAATCGCCGACAACCTGCGGGTCCCCAAGTCGTACTTTCGCTTTGAAGGACTGATGGTGGGCCTGTTCAGGGATAAAATAGTCAAGAGCGAGCAAGGCGTGGTACTGATGGAAATTTCCGACGGCACGCTTGCAGATTTATTGGACGCCATCAAGCCGGGCAGGGTTATTGGACTGTCGACGACCGGCGTGCAGGGCACCGCGGAAAAGGCGGTGGCCGAAAATCTTGCTGATGACTGCGCGTTCGTCATAGGCGGGTTCCCGAGAGGGCATTTTTCAGAAAGCCTTGCCAAGCTTTTGAACCTGACTTACTCGGTAAGCGACACCGGCCTTGAGGCCCACGTGGTGATCGCAAGGATATTGTACGAATGTGAAAAGCTACTTGAAAAAGGCGTCCACCATGAAGGCGATGAAAAGCGCCGTAAGGTAGGGGCTTGAGAATTTGAACACGATCCACGACGCTCTTTCGCTCGGCTTTGCAAGGAGCCAGACTGAAAGCGCTATCATGACCGCACCAAAGACGCTTGCAGTCGCAAGGTAGATCATGCCAAACTGGTTGAAAAAGAACGGCAGGATACTAAACACCACCATCATCAGCGTCGTTCCTGCAATTACTCTGACAGATGATTTTTCACTTAACATTACCGGCAACATAGGGACGCCGGCCTTGGTGTAGTCCTTTTTCACGTGCAGCGCGAGGCTCCAGATGTGGGTCGGTATCCACAGGAACACGAGGCCGGCCATCACGAGGCCAATCTCGATGTTCATTGTCGTTACCGCGACGTAGCCTATGAGCGCCGGCGCGCCGCCGGAAAAGCCGCCAAGAATGATGTTTGACTGGCTGCGCCTTTTTAGCCACTTGCTGTAGACGATGATGTTGTCAAAGAGCCCAAAGGCCATCAGGCCAAACGCCCAGATGTTGATGAACCAAGCGCAGGCAAGCGAAATTGCTGCAAGCACCAGCCCAAAGACAAGGGCGTTCTTGGGCGTTATCCTGCCCGACGGTATCGGCCTGCCTTTTGTGCGGTCCATTATCGCGTCAATATCGCGGTCGTTGTATCCTGTTAGAGTGTCAGCTGCTGCAGAGCCGGCTGCCACTCCGCCTATCAGCAAAACCCACGTCATCAGGCTGATCGGGGTGTTGAAAAGGAACGAAGCAGTAAGAGCCGCGCCAAAGGCCGTGAAAAGCAGGAGGTACCAGATCTTGGGCTTTGTAAGCTCGTAATAGTTCTTGAGCCTGCTGCCGACAGTTATCTGGTGTATCGTCAATTGCTCGCGAAGAGTAAAGTGAACTGATTGTTATTTATATTATTACTTGGCAATCGAAGTGGGGTAGGTCATCTCGCGGCTCGTCTTGCGCATCTCGATAAACGTCTCGGTCTTTTGCACGCCCTCTACCCTGCCTATCTTTTCAGAGATAAGCTGGTGCATCTCGTCAAGCGAGCGGGCGTTCATTGTCACTAGGACGTCGAACCTGCCGGTGACCTCTGCGACCTCCCTCACTTCGGGGATCTTGAAGAGCTCGTTGAGCACGTTGTCTCTCAGTTTTGAGTCCATGTTGATCCCCGTGAGCGCCTTGACGTTAAAGCCGAGCGCTTCGTCGTTTATGATTATGGTGAATTTCTTGATAAGGCCCCTTTTGACAAGGCGCTTTATCCTGCTGTAAACGACTGACGAATTGACGTTGATTTTCTTGGAAAGTTTCGGCACAGAAATGCTTGCGTCCCGGGCAAGCTCGCCCAAAATTTTCACGTCTAAATCGTCGATTCTTCCCATTCAGGATTTCAGGTAGATCATAAATTCGCAGGTTAATAAACCTATAATTTATCGCTAAACCCCAATTTAATTGAACAAATTTCAAAAATGAAATGTTACTATCCTTTCTGACGTGGCCGGCCTATTTAGGATTATCGTTAGCAAATGCTGCGCCGTCTGAATTTTATATCATGTACAGCAATAGCGAAGGTGCCGGAAATGGGATGGTAGGATAGTTCCCGACTTTGAGTTATGCCGATAATACCGCCATATATGATCGCAATACTAACGCTTATTCGCCAAATCGTGAACAGTTTTCGTAAAAATACAAATTTCGCAAGGGAATCAATGCGGCCCCTATTCGCCCAGACTATCGGCAGAAGCGATATTAGAAAAGCCACAAGTTGCCATAAGGTTGGCGGATCGAAAAATCCCCGGAATGAAGGGAACCTCGGCAAATATGCCATTCAGATTAGAATAGCTGATCATGATATTCAAGGTTGGTGCGGCGGGCGCTATTTCTTAAGTTCCTTTTCCATGTATTCTATGCCGTGCGGCCGCATATAGAATTTCCTTGCCCGGTCAGTCTTACCAATCGCCTTTACGAACTTTCTATCAGCCCAATACGTTACCAAGCTGCGGATAAGATTGATGCTATAAGCGCCAATTTCCTTATGAATTTGTTCGGTCGTTGCTGCCTTGTCGGTTCTGCCGTTGCTTAACTCGTAAATTATCTTTAATATCCGGAAACGGTCGTCCTGTCTTTCTTCGATTTCTTCCTTCCTTACCATGTTTCGCCTTGGTGAATACGTCAATAAAAAGATGTAGGTTAGAAGTTTTCACAGTCCTGAGTCTTGGTATCGCCTCCGGTTTCGTTGTAATCGGTGACGGTGTCTACTTCCCCACACACAAATGTGTCAGCTCCAGGGCCGCCAGTCAGATTCTTATAGAACATTCTGTGATTAGCCCTTCGAGTATGGAGAAGAATTCAGCTGCAGTTCCTGTCATTGCAGGATTATGTGTAGGAATCGCGCTGGTCATTTCGTTTTCTTTGCTACTCGGTCCTACTGCATCATCTTTTCCTTCTCCCCGATCATTAGAAAGGGCAGATATAATTATGGAGAGAACAGTATACTTTGGTACTTGTCCGGATTATTCACTGACAGTTTAGGGAAACGGGACCGTGATTTACGAAGGCCGAAACTTTGTTGCAGTAACCGGTCGACAAACTTCAAGCATATCGCAAGAGCAAGTGCGTGAGCTTGTAAAAGCATTCTATGAGACAGATTATTTCTCACTCAAGAATGAGTACAGCGCTCAGGTAACGGATCTTCCAACGACTACAACTTCTATTACAGTTGATGGTCGTTTCAAGCAAGTTATCAACTACTATGGCGCTCCTGAGCAGCTAATGGAGTTGGAAAACAAGATAGATGATATTTCTAGTTCTGAGAAGTGGGTCGGGCGATGACAATTGGATTACGGGGAATAGCACAAGGGAGACCATTTCATTTTCGCTGGTCGTCTTTCAGGAAATCCTGAGAGCAATCAATTGAGATATTCCATGCTCGGTACATACCAAGCTATAACCGATCTTGTTTTGCTCTGCATCAAGAGTCGACTCCGACCTTATCCCGCGGCCGCGCATATCATTTGTGTCTGTCAACCCTTCCGATAATCTCTGAGATCGTGGGTAATCGGACCACCATATTAATTTCTAACGCGAAAAGCCACCGATGAACGCGCAAACATTTGCATCAACATCCGTAAGCTCGCGGAGTAGCTCCTTGCTTGGATTACCACAAACCTCGAAACGGGTTATCTTTGCAATCTTTAGAATTTCAGGTAAAAGCTTCCTAACGGCTTCTCCCTTCGCGTGAGCTATGCCAGAAACTGAGCTATCGTACGATTCGATTACAACACACTTGTTTGTTTTCTTGTCAAGAAACCACTCATACTTGCGAGTTCCAGGTTCAGAACGCCTTACCACGTCACTGATCTGTTTGGCCAATCTTTCGAACTCAGGTAGCTTTCCCCTCTTAATAGTGAACTCTACTATCCACCACTGCAACTGATCTGATTCCAGAATATTATCCCAAGTAGGTGATGATCTTGCCGGTTATTATCTTCTGTCATGCGTACTGGATTTCGGAAAGTTGACAGTGACTCGAAAGTTTTCAGGCATGACCGTGAGCCAGCGATCTATCATAAACGTATTTGGTATGCGATACAATGACGAGTCAATCTCTACATAATCAAAGACCTTGCTATAGCATTGCAGATAGTTCTTGCTTTCAAGGCCATTTGGGTAGAAATGACCATCCCATGCGTCGTACTACCATCCTGAACAGCCAACGTAGAGTCACAATTACTTTATCGTTGATTGATTATCTTTAATTCTCTTTCTGTAAGCGTTACGCTTGGCTTTTTGTTCAACGTGACTGATAATCTGTTATTCCTGGTTTTATTGAGAGTAATGTGCTTTTCAAAACTAGATGCAACCAGATTTGCATACTTGCCTTCTTGAATAGATGTAATGACCAATACTCTTTCAGAAAGGCCTTGTATTGATTTGAGGATTCTTTCAATTACTCGCTTGGCTTCTCTTTTTTCGATGTTCGGGTCGTCAAAGAGATCAAGCAACCCAAGTATGATAATTGCTTTGAGCTGATTTTGCTGTATGTCTTTGGGAACCTGCGCCGCGATCAGCTTCTTCAACTGTTGAATAGTGAATGGCCTATTCACAATTATTCGGTCCAAAGTATTATCGATGTTCATATGATACTGCCTGGCAAAGTTTACAGTCTGGTAAAGGTCTGATTTGTTGCCTGCATCAACGACCATTACATGAGGCTAATCTAGACCACCAAATCTGGCCGGCAATAATGCTCTCACGCATAGTCTCGTAAGTATCAGATTTGCCCTGTGGCCCACTATACAAAGCGAGCCGGCCGACCCCAGCCGCATGACTGAATCAAGCTTTTCAATGCCGAAACTGAATCTTAGTAAATCATATGCGGTTTGCAGCTTTGGTAATGGCTGCATTGGCTTCAGCTCTGTAGACCACTTGGTCAGGCTTTGGGCAAGTACAGTGCCACAACTTGGACACTCTTCTGTTACAGAGCTTATTTCAATGTCATCTGCAGTTTCACGCGACACAGCCGCATTCAGAACAAAGATACTGTGAAAGTTGGATACTCTGCACAGAATAACATGTTGCGACATGGTTCTTAATATAGCCGGCTGGTTTTGAGAACACCCCCCCTCCCCTCGAGGTGAGCTTTGGCTTATCTAAAACCTGTACGAGATTTACATATGCAGCATGGACATCACTTCCTAGCTCAAGCTAGTAACCAATATCGGGAATGCAAAGAGTGTGACAAGAGAACGCCCCACGTTTGCATCAGATGTGGGTTTTGCTATTCATGTCATTCAGAAGTCGAAATGCCGCTCAAGCAAGCCAAGTTAGTAACTGCTGCATCATAGCTGGTGGTTTCGTGGGTAGAACTATACCATCTTTCAGAATCGCATTAGCCGAAGAAGAAACAGAGTGGAAAGCTTATCGCGAATATCTAGAAGTCATCTCATAAATGGCAAGATACCGATGTCGAATCAGCCATTGTTCACCTATTAGTCGACATATTTCATCGAGAGAAGCTTTCAGATGATAAATTCAGAATATCGGCATGGATTTGACAGACAAACAGTGGTCAGCTATCCAGCCACTCATCCCTGACCCACCCCGGCGCCCTGACGGCAAGGGTAGGCCCTGGCGGGATGCTCGTGATGTGATGAATGGCAAATGACAACAATATTGTAAGTATCGCGACCAAGCTTGTTGCCATAGCACAATAACAAGAAACTTGTATTAAATACTAGCTTTAGAACATCGATTTTATGTGTATTTTCAAACCAGTTGGGCAAGAAACGAGCCACCTTTCTGCGGGGTAACGTCACGCTTGATCCGCTTGACGCTTGAATCCCTTTTCTTTAGCGTCCGTGGGCGGTAATTGTGATCAATCCACGTTTGAAGTTGCTTCGCCATTGATTGCAACTTTGTCGCATTAAAAAAAGAAATTTAGAGGATATTGCGGTCCTTTAGCAGCTCTGCAAGCAGGACGGCACCCTTGGCGGAGCCCATCTTTTCGTTGTGCGACAGGAGCACGTACTTTATTCCGTTGTCAAAGGCGGTGTCCTTGCGGAGTCTGCCGACTACGGTAGTCATGCCGTCGTTCAGCTCCCTGTCGATCCTTGGCTGCGGGCGCGTCGGGTCGTCGTGCACCACAATGTAGTCTTTCGGCGCAGACGGCAAGCCCTTTATCGACACATTCTTCGAAAATTTCACCATCTCCTTCTTGACTTCTTCGGGCTCTGTGGTCTGCTTTGTTTCCACGAATACCGATTCGGTGTGGCCATCCGATACGGGAACCCTTGTGCAGGTGCAGCTCACCTTGAGCGGCGCCGGCGCAATCGAGCCGTTGTTCATGCCGCCCAGGATCTTTTTCGTCTCAACCTGTACCTTTTCTTCTTCTTTCGGTATGTAGGGGATAACGTTGTCCATTATGTCCAAGGCAATGACGCCCGGCGACCTTCCCGCGCCAGAAAGCGCCTGCATCGAGGTCATGAACACCTTTTCGATGCCGAACTTATCGAGTATCGGCTTGAGCGTTATGGCCATTCCTGTAGTGGTGCAGTTTGGCAGCGGCGCGATAAAGCCCTTCCAGCCGCGGATCTTTCTTTGGACGTTCAAGAGTTCTGCATGGTTGTCGTTGATTCCGGGTATCAGTATCGGGACGTCTGATTCGTAGCGGAAAGCGGCGGCAGTGCTGATTACAGGCGTGGTCTTGGCAAACTTTGGCTCCACTATTTTTGCGTCGTCTGATTCAAGGGCGGTAAAGATAAGATCGAAATTCTCCGGCTTGATGTCGTCCACCCTGCTGACGACCATGTTCTTGACGTACTCTGGCACTTCTTCCCTGTTGTGCCAGCGCAAGATGCCGGAATTTGGATCACGAATAGCGTCGACGTATTTCTTGCCGGCCGACCTTTCAGAGGCGGACACCTGCGTCAGGTCAAACCACTTGTGCTTGTTAAGCGCAATGACAAATTCTTGGCCCACTGCACCCGTGGCCCCGATGACTGCTACCTTGAGCATATAGAGGCGAATTTGTAAATGGAACTAATAATTGTTAGCCTGCCACGGCTCTGTCGAAACCAACCGTTCTTGACCATCTAGTCGACATATCTCATTAGAACAAGCTTTCTGGTAGCATCATGCCGCATACTTGATGAAAGAGTCGAGGTACGTCAGGATGGCCAGGACCATGTTACGCATCCTGAGACACGCCAGGATACCATTATTCTTCCATAAGAAAAGCAACCGCATATTCACCATATGGCAGCACGTCGTGCTGCTCGCCATACGCCACTACGAGGGCAAGAGCTACCGCATGTTTGCGGAATGGCTGGTTGAGGCTCACTACCTGAGGATGTTCCTGCAACTATCAAAAATACCGCATTTCTCCACGCTGCAGAAATTCACCGATAGAATCGGCGGTACCATATTGGAAAGGATAATCACTTCCTTCATCTGTCTAACAGACATCAAACAGATATTCCTTGGTACGGATTCTTCTGGGTTCAAGCCAA
>Ga0209431_10003093_pt1 | contig 13319 bp, 10 predicted proteins | sample RifCSP13_3_FD_184021 | JGI IMG/M metagenome (GOLD analysis project Ga0209431, IMG submission 184021) | Soil microbial communities from Rifle, Colorado - Rifle CSP2_sed 13_3 (SPAdes) (version 2) | ecosystem: Environmental > Terrestrial > Deep subsurface > Rock core/Sediment | place: Rifle...
ATGGTTAAGAGCGACCCGCCCCACCACACCTTGAGTCCCTCACCTGCTTGAGAGATCGGGCTGGCAGGCAGACCGTAGGCATTTGTACCATCAGTGAGTGTAACCGCAAGACGTGAGGCCGCATCTACGATTACGCTATCAACCGAATCGCTAATCCTCACCGGCCAGGGGGCAGTAATAGCCGCCGCCGTTCCTTGAATCGCCGAGGCTGTGCCAATGACATTTGCACCCGTCAGCAATGCTACTGACCCGCCGCTTACGGAGGCTGAGAGTCCATTTGTTACAACCACCGAACCGGAGGAAACAATGACACTGGCAACGTTTGAAACCGACGCCGAAATCTGGTTGATGACTGTGACGCTCCCCGACGATACGATCACCGAGGCGACGTTTGAGATACTTGCACTTAGAGCATTTGTCACTACCACCGAGCCGGAGGATACAATCACCGAGGCGGTATTTGTCACGCAGGCAGTAGTAGCCAATCGGCAGGCCGCATCTACCAGTACCGTATCTACGCCATCGGTGAGCCGAACAAACATGGGCGAGGCAATTCCAACACCATACGCCAACCCAGCCTCATCTAGCGTTCGCACTCCCCAGGGACTTGCGCCCGATGCGCCCTGAGTCACAGTAACGGAATTGGATATGCTGGCGCTGAGGCCATTGGTGACAATCACACTTCCTGACGAAACAATGACGGAGGCGGTGTTGGTCACGCAGGCAGTCGTTAATAGTCGCGAGGCCGCATCTACGACGGCATTGTCAGTTCCATCCGTAAGACGAGTGTAGATTGGACAGGTGGCGTCGTTGTTGACAACTGTCACCGAGGCCGAGGTCACAGTGAGTCCGTCTGTTAGTGATGCAGTTACCAATAGTCGTGACGCCGCATCTACGACGGCGCTGTCTACACCATCGGTCAGACGTGTGTATATAGGCGAGGCTACACCGTTATCGACTACTGTCACCGAGGCAGAAGTTACGGTGAGTCCATCTGTCAGGGATGCGGTAACAAGCAGTCTGGAAGCCGCATCTACAACCGCGCTATCTACACCATCTGTAATTCTAGTGTAAATAGGCGAAGCCACACCATTATTGACCACAGTAACAGAAGCGGAGGTCACAGTCAAACCATCGGTTAGCGAGGCTGTGACAAGTAAACGTGAGGCGGCATCTACTACGGCATTGTCAACCCCATCAGTTAGACGTGTATAGACTGGAGAGGCTACGCCATTGTTTACAACTGTTACCGAGGCAGACGTTACTGTTAATCCATCTGTAAGCGATGCAGTTACCAGGAGACGCGAGGCGGCATCCACCACAGCGGTATCAACGCCATCAGTAATCTTCATCGGCCAGGCGTTGTCAATTCCGGTCGGGGTAGATTGAACAACGGAGGCCACGCCGATTACATTTGCACCAGTCAGCAATGCTATACTTCCGCCGCTGATGGAAGCCGAAAGCGCATTGGTAACAACGACACTACCGGAAGCAATGATTACTGAGGCAACGTTGGAAATAGAAGCGGAAAGCGCGTTGGTGACAACTACCGAACCGCTCCCCACGATCACCGAGGGCGAGTTGGCGATATTAGTAGTGTACGGACTCCCCGAAACGCCGATGGTATTCCCCGCCGCATCGGTTTGGATAAAGAGTTGGTAGTTCTCACCGCCAATGGAACAAGTGGCAACGATGGTTCCATCGGGAGGAGTAGAATTTCCACAGGCTGTGATTGTTACACTCATATTATTTCCTTACCAAACTATTCCCATCGGTTGTAAAACTCCGGCTGGCATACCGCCGCTGGCAACAATGATAGTTCCGCCGCCGAAGTCGTCCAACCGGGCGGTGTTGTTTTCGATTTCTGCGCCGATGTATCCGCTTGAATACGTCGAGTCTGTCCGCGAAGCCTGAGACGCCCACGCGCCCGACTCGAAGAGATAGGCGGTGAGCGATGAACCATTGCACTCGAATCCGATTTTTTCAGCGGCGTCCAAATCAACTGTGAGCGACGCGCCGAGTTGTGTTAGGGTGGTATTGTCTACCCGATAGATAACTGAATTATTCGAGGGTGAGGCCTGATACCCAATAGCAAAAATATAGCAATCTAGGCCTGCGCCTCCAGGCGATGCAATTCTGACATAAAGGTTGAGGTCGTCGTCGGTTGCGCCGACTGTCGGTACAGTGGCATAGACCTCACAGTTGCCGAACTGCGCCGCGCTCCAATATGAGTTATGCCAAGGGCCGCTCGTCTGCGGAGCGCACTGGTTGGACGCTACACGCAGTTGATTATCGCCAGACCATATCGGCCCCGACCAATTTCCGTTTCCAATCGGATTCTCATCCGCCCGGTTGAAGTTGTCTAATAGCCCCGTCGTCGGGAACGCCATCAGCGAACCTCACTGTCCACGATGTCGATGCTCTTGCAGGTTTGTACTTCGCCATCCAACACAATCTGATCCTGCCCGCTGTCGTAGCGCGGTTTTCTCCGACGGCTCGCGGCAAAACGCAACAGGTCGCCCAGCGTTCGCACGGACAGATTGACGCCCAAAGACGAATCAATCTCAGCGTCGTCGTACCCCATATCGATTAGCCGATCTCGCAATGTTCGGATCTGACCGCCGTTCAGCGCTACTAGAGAGTCATTGAGTCGATCCACCGGCAGGCGCACAAAGCCAGCCGCCCCGGCGATGCTGGACAGCGTAGCGTCGGACGCCCGAACTTTGACAATCGCGTAATTGCCAAGAACTTCAGTCTCGGCCCAATCGCCGCTGTCAAGGCGAATTGCGTCGGTGAAATCATCCATCGCGCAATAGCGAGTTGGGTGTCTAGTACCAATGCGTCGCTTGTAGGTACAGATGAACCAGGTTAGGGACATGAATTGGACTCCTTATTGATAAAGATGAACATCAATTTCTTCCATATTTGTGTTTGATTACCGTCTTTGTACCCTTGATTTGCTGGGTGCGAGGATCGCGGATCACGTCCTGCTCTTCTACGCTCTCGGCGGGCATAACGTTGTGGACAATTGCGGGCGGGGTAGTGACGTTGACCACCGGAGGCTTCTGACCCTGTACTGCATTGGCTACCGCTAGGAGCGCACCCGCGATTGCATCCCGGAGTCCCGCCAGTGGACGAAGTTCATTGGCAATTGGCGTGGTGTCCACCGCCACGTTGATCTTGACATCTGCGGCAGGAGCCTGAGCAACATTGAATGTTACCGGGGTTGGAGCGACATTGACCACATTAGGTTTGACATCCACCGTAGGCGATACCGTGACCTGTGGCGCGGGGATGTCTCGAATTGCCTGCGCTATTTCCTTCACATCATAGTTCTGGATAGTGGGCGCAACAGTGATCGAGGCTGGAGGCTGAGGCTTATTCATTTCGGCCATCCTGGTTAGGCTATCAAGCGCCTTGCCCTGCATCCGTTCTGCAAACTCCATTGCTTGTCTGGTATCCATATCCTGTTCTCCTACAAAGTCATCCGACTCGGTTCCCTCACTGGCCCTCATCGGCTTACGGGCGGTAGGTTTCTCTGCTGGACGAGGCGCATCGGGCTTAGGGTTCTGGTTGCGCTGATTGTTCGCAGGCTTGGTGCGCTCGCTTCTGTCCATTCTGAGTCCGCCATCGCCGTCAACCTCTTCCATTACCAAGCGGGTGGTAGTTGGGTCTTTGTCAGGCAGAGCCGCAATCCTGCGGAGGGAGTTTTCAAGTTGATCATCCGGTTCAATAACCTTTGCACCAACGGTCTTGTTGATGTAATCCGCAACGGTCTTGAGGTCTGGCGACGAAACGTTGGTGTGGTCAATCAAAATCGGATCGCGGGTATCCATGCTGTTAAGGCGGAGGAGAGGGATCACCGCAAATCTATTGAATGTATCCCGGATAGAGTCGGCCCACGCACTCACCGCAAGTTGGAAGAAGTCGGTAGTCACGTCGGCGAGAGACTGACTACCGTATTGTCCCATGCCGAGATGAATAAACTGAGCCAGCCCAACCATCGCGATGCGTTTCTCGTGACGCTCAATGATTGGCCCAAACTGGACGCCACTACGAACGGGCGGGGCGGTGAACTCGAACAGGACTCCCGTTCCCTCCCTCGCCATGCCCGCACCCATCTTGGGATGAGGGATTACCACGCCCATCTGTTCATCTACCCGAATGTTCCGCACCATCTTCATGTACTCGTTGATCTCGGAATCGGCGGAGGTGGACTTGGAAATGTCATCGCCGAGGTACACAACCGGGAACCCCGCCCCGACTCGTTCAGCAGAAATTGCCTCTACCTCTTCAAGGTTCTTGGCGTAGTACCACGAGGGATACATGGCCCGAAGAACCGAATTATGAGTTGGAACCATCCCCTCTCCAACAAGAAATAAATGAGATGGACTATCAACCTCAATACACACCGTATCGGCAACCCCCATTGGTTCAATGGACTCAATAAAATGTCCTTTTACTCGACTTGAAAAACTAGAGCATTGATATTGAAGTTTCCTTTCCAGTCTATGAATTGGCTTATTCAAAAAGAAAGATACGTTATACAAATCATGCCTCTGGAATATCTCTCTGCCCGAAATTACACCCCGACTCTCGCCAGCACCAGAGGATATTCTTGCTCTCGGTTTTCCGCCCAACGATCTTACTAATTCACAAAATCCCTGTACGATTACAGGATTGATATTTGAGAATGAACTTGCGTGATCTCTTTCACCTTTCGCGGTAGACCCATCGGAATCCATCATCCCTTGAAGTAGAGCAAGTCTTTGGTCTGGAGAAGATCGTAGATACTCTTCTGGAATGTGTTTGTTTCCAAGAACTCCAATTGCTCTCAGTAGAGTTTTCAAACCGGAAACATGAGCATTTATCTTGTCATCGTAACTAATTTCAAATCCAGCCATCTCAACATTCATTTTCAGAGATTCGTAGTCAGCAGGATGAACTCCTATCCTTCCCGAATTGGTATCTCCATCTCCAAGCCAATAACCCAAAACATACGGATCAACAGCGAGATTGAGCTTAGGCGCGTCAAGAATAGGTGCATACCCAGCACATAAACTTGGATTCTTAGCATCCCTATTAGTCAAATCAAACATTTCAAGAGTTGTCAATGTGCGAGGTGACTTTTTATTACTCCTGTCATTGAATGTAGTCACAGACCATTGATGATTCTCGTCAGCCAGCACACTATGTCCTGACGAAAAGTTTATTTGATAAATGGGTCTATTTCTCCACACCTCCGACTTGGCAATTACATATCTTATCTTTCCGGCTTCATCGTAAAGCGAATCTCCAACCGAGATTTCTCCCATAGTTGTCCAACCGCTCGGAGTCGGAACAGGAGTATCAAGGGTTAGTGCTCGACCCTCTGGGTTATTCTTCTCGGCGGTGGTGCGGAACAACACCATTTTCTCAATTGGGATCGAAATGTACCATTGTCGGTTCCGAATAAACGGTGTCCCAACTGGCGGAAGTTGATTGCACCCCTTGAGCGAACCATCCTCGTCGTTGAACATCCACGAGTTCCCCGGCGCGAGGGTGTCCTGCCCAATGAGACAGAATTTTCGCCAGCCGATCTTCCCATCGTCAAAACGGGACTTGGATATTCTAGGCCCCGGCTGACGAGCATCGCCTTTTCTGATCTTGTATACCGTTTCAAACGGCGCGTAGCCATACTGGAGCATGGATAGAATTTGATCTACGTAGTCCGCAAAGGTATGGCTCATATCCTCCATACACTGATTGAGGAAGTCCACTTCCTCCTCACGTCCCGACTTGGGCGGAACGGCGTACCACTGTACCCGGCGCAGGGTCATCTTGATTGCCTGCAACACTGCCGCAATGACCGGATGATTACCCATCTCCTTGTAGAGTTGGACACCTTGTTGCCCACGCAGTTCGCGGAGGTACTCTTCGTCTACGTCCCCGCCGTGCCGCTTGAGGGATGAAACCGAGAGTTCCTTGAACAGTGATCCACCAGGGAGTTTCACGTCTGCCGAAGTCTTGTTGTTGGCAATTGTCCCAAACCCCTCTCGGCGCTTCTTGTCCAAGTGATACACGTAACTGCGCGTCACCCCAAAATCGTCAGCAACCTTTATGGGATCACCTCCTTTGGCAAGCGCAGATACAATCTCCGGTTTACGGTTGTTACGAGGCATTACCACTTCCTTCCACGATTCCAGCGACCACCCATTACTACGCCGCTATGAACTGCCACTGGCGGACGAGGGGGCGACCAGCGGGACTTTGTTCGCTTACCCATTTCGCCAACTACTTCATAACTTGGCCCACCCTGCTTTTCCCAAATGTCCGCGAACAGCACCCTCTCTGCGTCAAGCAAGTGGTACTCGTTCTTGTTCTCAATGTCCTCGGTAGGCTGGTTGAGATCGTTTAGTTTGCGGGAGTACGATCCCTTCTGGTCAAGGTAGCGGGTGAGAGTATTGAACACGAAAATTTGATTGCGTCGGTGATAACCATAAGTCCGGGCAATGCCCACCTCTACATCAGTAATGGGCGGAGGCATCACGGGAATACCCGCCTCCCGAAACTCAACCCGCCATTGTTCTTCGGGGGCCGCCCCACCAATCCATCGTTCAGGTTCGCCCAGCATGATGTTTCTGAACTGCTCCGTGTGCTGGGATATTGACCGCCCACCTGCGAGGTACTCCTGGAAATGGTAAAACCGCTTGGTATCCGGGTCTTGAGCGGTGAACAGCGCGGCCATGTGCTGTCCGCCAAAATCTATTCCGGCGTAAATCTTCCAGTGGGTCGGGAGAGGGAAGGGCGGAACAACGCATAACTCAAAGTCAAATGAATCGTAGATCATCCCCGCCGGTCGGTCGTACTCACCCTCATAGAACATCCTGAACTTCCAGCCCGGCATTGTGGATTTGGCTCGGTTGTACTCATCCAGCGGGAACATAGGATTCTCAATGGATTTGAATTGGATGATGTCGATGTCAGTACGCTCCCCTCGCCTCCAGGGATCGTACACAAACTGCTTGAGCCAGCCGAGATTGTACAGAGTCGTTGCGCCAAACAGCCGTCCATGATTGAGAGACAAGCGTCGGATCACCGCGTCCCACGCGCCTACTCGAAAATCGTTTTGACCCACTTCGTCCAACACAGCGGCTTTGGCGGTTGCCGACTCAAGCGAGTCCGCGTTCTTGGCCGAGCAAAACATTACCCGCGCCCACATGGGATCGTGAAACCGAGTTGCACCCTCCCCTGTCTCTGGATTGAAGATTTCGTAGGTTTTGTTGGCCGCCCACCATTTGCCGAGGTGAAGAGTATGATGAAATACCTTTAGAAATTCTGGAAGCATCTTCTTATCAAGAAGCGGAAAGGTAGGTGAGACAGCAAGATAGTCCCCGCCTCCACATCGCTGAATTTCACGCCACAAAAGCCAGGGGAGGAAAGAAGTGTTATGAAGAAATATATCATCAGCGACAAAGTTGTGACCGTCCTCAACCGTTAAATCCATGACCTCGGACTCGCCAACGTATTCAATTGATTTCACTGTGTCCCAATAAATATCGGAGTAGGCCCTATCACCCTGAGTGTTGAAATGATCAGAGAGCAGTTGGGCATATGGTCTTGAAACATTATTCCGCCGACAACTTCTTACTAGGTTGTAACCCTCTGGATCGGCATAAGACTTTTTGTATCCCCGAACACCCAACAAGTCATAGCACTGTAATATATCAAAATCCGCCACAATATCTTTAGTGTTTTTTCTAAAATCCAATTTGGAATTTATCAAAGCCTCAAGTTTCCTCTGCTTGCCTAATATCCCAATGTTATCCGCCAGAGACACCAAAGAATCAAGATCGGCAATACTCAAGCACCATGAGTCAAACTTCTTCCCGTCAAGATAAACAGCCTTGTATCTTTTCCGAGAAAGTATCCCGAATCGCAAGAGCAAGTGATAAATGTCGTCAATCATTCCCTCGCTTGCCAAACCTATCCCAAATCCTTTGGCATCAACCCATCCATCACAAGCAAATAGGGCATTGAGAACTACTGAAATGAATTCATTATCAAGGGAGAAAACAAATTCCGGTATCCTTTTGATCTTTGACTTTACGGCCATGTCATATTTTCTAATCAAGGCAGTAACGGGATTTATTTTTCCACCTGTTCCAGAAATCCTATAGTCGTATCTACCAATGTATTTCAAACTAACCTCGTCCGGCAAACATGACTCCAGGTCTTTCAAAACTACATCATCGGCGTTTGTAAAAATGGGGGAGTCGTGAGTAGTACCACCATCTCCAAGTAAATATCCGATAATCTTGAGTTCATTTATATCGTGAGATTTACTTCCCAGATTACCCAAGACTCTAGGGACGCCCACAAAGTCCCCTTTGCGAATATGTTGTAACGACACCCACCCGTTCACGGTGTAGAGAGGATGTTCGGCAGTGACTATTGTTTGCCGTCCCGATGTCGTCAAAATTTTATAGACCTTCTGAATCCCGTTATGCAAAACATGGGTCACAACCGATTTCCCAATTTTTAGATTGGGTGTTAGACAAATTATTTCATCACCCACCTGAATATGTTTTACCATTACCCGTTTTCCATTCGTCAACGGAACAAGAGCATTCGGGCTGAGACACTTGCCACTCTGCGTCCCCGCAAGGATAAACACAAACCGCTTTTGGCTGTCCCACGCCTGCGTCTGTCCGTGATGCAAATGGAGTTGAAGTTTTCCATCAGCGTCGGTTTCGTAGAGATTAGTCATCGACCTCGGTTGCCTCACCTTCAATAATGCTCTCAGTTTCTTTTCGCACTACCTCCACAATCGTAATTCCTGTTCCAATTTTCCCAGAGTGCTGTACCATCTGGGCCGGGAGGCCAAAGCGGTACTTGGCAAGGAAGTCGGCGGCTTTCTTGTCCCCCGCCAGCGCGAGGTTCTTGTAGACCCTGATAATGTCCAACCAGTCGTCCTCTGTCACAGCGCGATCAATCAGCGCCCGGATGTCCTGCACCTGGGGCTTGACCATGATCCTCAACTGTGTCTCAGTCAAGGAGACAGACGTATTCTCATCGGTGGCATACAAGGCTTGGGTGGATTTACGGAGTTTGGGCATAAAAAAAGCGCGAGTGGTTTAGTTACTAACCACTCGCGCAACGAGTTTGTGTCCCGAAAAAGATCGGGGCTGAGACTATTGTATCATAGAGGTCAAGGATAGAATGAGCGGGTCGTCCCACACCTCGGACACTTCACATCCAACCGCTCGTTGACTTTCTCTGCAATCGTGTATCCACACTCATCGTTAGCGCACTTGAACCGCCTCGCTCGGTGGTGGCCGTGTAGGTAAGTGGTGTGAGTCTTCTCTTCAATGTGGGCGTTGAGAGCAACGATGTCGGGGCGGGTGGAGAGCCATAAAAGAGTCTCTTTAGTTGTTGGGCCAGCCCACGATCCAGATCGAACACTCTCACTGGCAAACTCCCAATTGACATCATTCCAATTCTTCCACACCCTCCTAAAAAACTCCAAGTCATCCAGCGTATCCAACTCTGTGCGAATGGGTTGGTAGTACACACTCTCTGGCCCACACTCGGCGATTACCCGGAACTGATGCAGATTTTCATAAAGGTACTCCCCCGGATGTTCCAGTTGGCTCCCGCTGGAATGTTGGGCGCAGAAGTCCCACGCCGCCCGCGACCACACATTGGCCTGCGCCGCGTAGGTGGGTTCGGGGAGAATCGGCATGATCACATCGGCCTTGTTTCGCTGGAGGACATCCAAGCGCCATGAAACCAAACAAACATCCACAAGGGGATTATCAGCCATCACTCTCCACACATACTCCGAATGAGCGGAATTTTCCAGAAGTGCATCATTAAATCTTTTTGTAACGTTCTCCAAACTTCCTCGATAGAATCCCAAATTCGATCTACCCGAATATCCCCTAAACCATTTCTCTATTTCGTCATCCGAATGATCGGTACTTGTCGCCACAATTATTGCAGGATTGTGTCTACATGTCGTAACTCTTTCAATAATACACTCCAAATTAGCCGTGCCATTACCATCATAGGATACCAGCGGCTTTCCATTAAGTCTTTTACTACTCATTCTGACACAAATTACCGCCGCGAGTTTCATATCTTACCCCTCTCAGATGCAACCTCTTTCCATATCTTTCCTTGCAACACAAGATGAACCGTTGAACGACTCACTTTTTCACAAAGTTCTTCAACAATTCTATCCAAAGTAAACCCGCGCTTATCCTTAAGAAAATATATTCTCAATACATCTTTTTTGGTAAGTTTGGAATATCCGTTCTCCTCCCCTCGTAAAATAGGGTTTTTATGGGTCTTTGATATGACCGAGTCCATTACATTATCAGCCTGAGTTCCAACGCACAAATGATCTACATTAATACATCCCCTATTGTTGCACTTGTGTCTAACCACAAGCCCATTCGGAACCCTGCCAAATTTTGTCTCATACATAGCACGAGACATTCTAGTAACTTTTCCCATCCAAAAGTATACGGGATACCCGTCTGGATTGATATGGTGAGATGTACAGATATGACACCCCTGTTTATCAACATAAAACTCTATTGGCTTTCTTCGAGATGTATGGTTCATACGAGTCCTCTCGGCATCATAATCACATTGTCAAACACGGTAGTCGGATACTTGCGCCTGCGCCGAAGCATACTCGTAATAGGCTTGTGGCACTTCTCGCACAGAGTGGTGAGGTCGTTGGGTTCCTCGGCCCCTACTCTGTCATAGGTCTTGTGATGGACTTCAAGATCGAACTTGCCGCCACAGATACGACACTCGCCGCCGTCACGATCAATTGCGGCTTGGCGTTTGGCTTGCCATTCGGGGGAGGTGAGATAGGCGCGGTAGACGGGCCAGAACTTCTTGCCACAGAACTTGAACTTCTCACGCCACATCAAAACTTTACCAAGTCCCTGCACATTTTCCCGTACACTGACCAGTATAAATCAGCCTTGAAATTTCCGCGAGAGGCAAGGTCAAGACATTCGCCAATCAAGCGGTAGGTGTAAACAAAGCATCTTGCAATTGAATGAGGCTGAGGAGAGGTATAAGTCAGAGACAGTTTTTTGAGCCATTCACTACTAAACAATTCCCGCATATGTTTGTAGCGGTTGGCATACTTGACGCCGTGTATCAAATAAATAAGTTTTACAAGTTCCACTCTCATCAAATCAATTTGAAACATAGCCGACTCCGGGTTGTTCCCGTAGAACATAGTTGGAATGGAAGCCATTACCACACAAAGGTCTATCGTCAATTGATTATAATCTGGATGTTGGGCGGGCCATAGTTCGGGAGGAGTCATTACCCCCATTGATTTCAACTGGATACCAGTCTTATCCAACAGGATTTTGAACTGCGGGACAACAATGGAATCCAAATCCTGGACAAAGTATATATCCAGGTCAATTACAACTCCATGTTGGGTAATGACTCGAATGAACTCACGTTCTCCAATAGATCGGGAAGTGTCTCTCACGAATACATAAAACTCGCCGATTGAGCGAATAAGTTCCAGGTAGTTAAATGCCTCGGTGACGACGATCCTCAGATCGATGTCAGAGGCAGGATTTTCGTGTCCGGTAGCAAGACTTCCTTCAACCCACATAGCAACTACCCGATCATCTTCGTTGAGTTCTCCCATAAGAACATTCAAGATGTCCCTCTGGTTCATTTGATCTTTATTTCCTTTGTTACTGATTCAATGACACTCTCGCACAGTTTCCTCGCGGCCTGCGCGGTGTTCCCAAAAGTAATACACTGCCCCAGTCGCCCCGCGTGGGATTTTACTCGATCCACTCGATCCCCGATCTTGCGGTGGAGGGTAAAGTGACCGATGAACGGACTCTCTGGAACGGGGGGTAAGTAGTCAATGAATTTACCGTACCAATCGGGATTTGGAAAAATGTATCGCTGACACACGTAATGGCGATGGGTGGCCTCCTCTCCGCGAGATTTCCTTCCAACGGCCAAATAGACAGCCTCCTTGACGAAATCATAATCATAGGCGAGGGGAATAATATGGGAACACAGGTATCCGCCTGATAGACGTGGGGCAAGTTCAATGATGTAAAACGTATCCTTGTCAAGAATAATATCTCCTTTTACGGTGAGGTTGTCCCAGCCCATTGAGGCGCAGGCTCGGAGCAGAAGTGAATTGAGATTACGAAAGAGTTCCGGCGCGAGATGGTACGGAGCCTCACAGCCATCCTCGATGACGTAGGGAGCGTACTCACCTAGTCTGTCATAGTTCCGCAAAGCAACAGCAGTAAAGACAATGTTCCCATTGCGGATAATACTCTCGGTGGATAACTGTACGCCGTCGATCCATTTTTGAACAATGGCACTCTTTTGTCCAGGGGCAGACTCGCCTATGGCCTCAATAAGTCTCTCCCTAAAGTTTTCTTTGTTGTATCGCCCAACACCTCTTGCGCCTCGGCTGGCAATTGGCTTGATAACACCAAATTCTTGTGCGTCATCGTAAGTGGAGTTTATGTTGACAAGTTTGCTTGGCGGGACAGGGAGACTATGATCCCTCAGCCATACGTACTGCAAGTGTTTGTTGCTGGCTAAGTCTGCCTTTGTCCGTCCGATGGTAGGCAAACCGAGCATCTCCGCTATGCCCGCTTGCACGTCAGGGGCATCAACGGCACAACACATGATTCCCTTGATGGAGTACGCCTGCCACTTGAGTTTCTTCTGTGTACACTGACGGACGCTTTGCCAGTTGTAGCAGTTTGACAACCATGCTTCCCCCTTGTTGCCCACCCACGCAAAGCCTGGACAGTGTTGGTTACCGTCGATGACAATGGGATTGTAGCCGAGATCGTGGACTCGCTGGAGAATGGGGATGGATTCGTATCCCCCGCCGAGACAGAGGAGATCGGGACGGTTTTTTTTCATCCGAGCCACGTATCCCTTTCCCTGCATACAGTACAAGTGGGATGGAATTTCCCCTCGTTATGATTACTCCTCATAACGGTCATGTATTCCCCATTCCACCACTCAGAGAATGACATGTTCCTGATGTTGGCCCCAACAGTAGTAAGTTCTGTCTTGGCGTCGTGACAGCAGGCATTTAACGATCCGTCTACCGTCATCGACCCCACTGCGTAGATGTGCTGACACGGCATTGCGCCGAGGCGCAGGGCTTTGATTTGATCCTCGTCGTTACTCACGATCTTATCTCCCAACCAGGGTCGCATTGAATCCAGCGCCTTCACAAATACATCGTCCACGCCGGGAACTTGTATCCAGTATCGGATGAAGTCAACAATATGATTGGCTGT
>Ga0209431_10003094_pt1 | contig 13317 bp, 11 predicted proteins | sample RifCSP13_3_FD_184021 | JGI IMG/M metagenome (GOLD analysis project Ga0209431, IMG submission 184021) | Soil microbial communities from Rifle, Colorado - Rifle CSP2_sed 13_3 (SPAdes) (version 2) | ecosystem: Environmental > Terrestrial > Deep subsurface > Rock core/Sediment | place: Rifle...
TTTTTCATTTGCTTCCTCTACAGGATACATTATTAACGACCTTTTTGACCTGAGAACCGACCGACTTCACCCTATAAAGAAATTCCGCCCAATAGCTTCTGGAAGTGTAAGCGTTGGCGTGTCAATTATATTGCTTTTACTAACCTTTATCTTATCAATGGGGCTTTCTTTAAGATTTGGAGAAGGCTTTATTTTAATAATAATTCTCTATCTGATACTTAATATTGCGTATTCACTCTTTCTCCAGCACATAGTGATTGTAGACGCCATTAGCATTGCTCTCGGATTTGTTTTTAGAATAGGAGCAGGTGGCGAGGCATCAGGAATTGAGGTTTCAAGCTGGCTATTTCTTACAACATTTCTTCTCTCCCTCCTTCTAGCCTTTGGGAAGAGACGTTTTGAGCTTATGTCATTTGATAATTCGACTTCTTTTAGAAGGGTACTTGCTAAGTACAGAATGAATTTTCTCGATACTGCGCTAAGTATATTTGCTACTACAGCAATTGTAACCTATTCGCTATATGCCGTAGAAAGAGGGCCTAGAGTTTTTATTGTTACTGTCCCATTTGTGTGCTATGGGGTTCTTCGTTATATGTATCTTGTTCAGACAGACACCAGCGGGGATCCTACTGAAGCGCTTCTTAAAGACAAATGGCTTTTTAGTTGCGTGTTTCTTTGGATTATAGCAACAGCCATAATTATTTATTTCCAACATAACCCAAGCATCTTGAGATAATCGCTGACGAAGTTTAAGACCCGAAAATAGAAATTTTTTACCTAACACAATCTTAACTTCTTCTTTATACTCCATTAATAAATTAAAGATAGAATACCAATACTATGAAAATCCTAGTACTTTCAGACATACACGCTAACTGGTACGCACTCGAAGCCATACTGGCTAAGGAGAGCTACAATGCCCTCATTTTCCTTGGTGATGTGGTTGATTTTGGACCAAATCCACGAAAGTGCGTCAGGTTTCTTATGGATTCATCCAGAAACCGCTTCTGGGGTGTTAGAGGAGATCATGACCACGCTCTTGCTTATGGCATTAACTGCGGGTCATCGTTAAATCTTAGAGAACTATCTATGAAAACACGAGAATGGGGAGAGGGTTTAATCGCAAGCGACGAGGTTGGTTTTCTAAGGAGGCTCCCTTTCGAAAACCACGCAACACTTGACGGGTTAAAGTTCCATTTCATGCATGGCTCAAAAAGAGATAGGCTTTTTAGAAGCATAACCACTGATATTGGAGAATTAGAAATTGAGAATGAATTTGGAGAAACCGATACAGACTTTATACTTATAGGCCATTCTCATAAACCCTTCATAATACACTTAGGGAGAGTAACTGTTTTAAATCCGGGTTCAGTGGGACAACCAAGGGATTTTAATCCAAGGGCTTCTTACGCAGTCATCGAAGACGGGAAAGCAATGATAAAGAGGGTAAGATACGATATTGAAAAGACTGTTAGAGACTTAGAGAAAAGCTCGTTACCAAAAGATGTCATCAGGGAGCTCGTTTCTATACTTGTAATTGGTGGTTTGGTAAAAGATGAAATTTATTATTGCTAAAAGCAATATAGTTTGGCAAGCGGTTTTTGATAATAAATTTCTTTAATTCCCTATTGATGGCATTGTAAAAAAATAGTGTCTGTCACTATTTTCAGGGAAGAATATTAAGTCCCTCTTTGCTAAAGAGGGATTTAGGGAAATTTGAATCTCCCTAAGCTCATTTAAAAAGGAAAGGATTAAATCCCCTCTGGCTCCCCTTTTTTTGAAAGGGGAGAAAATAATCAAAATCAATTGTGTAAAGGTGGTTTGAGTTGTGGCTTGATTAAATCTCGCCTTTACTGGACTTTTATCTCCGCAAACTTCCTATTGAAATATATTGCTCGTCTGCCCTTTTTCTTTGTGTTTCAGTTAGTCTTTTTAATACCTTCATAGAACGCTCGAATTCAGATGCAGGTCTAACCTCAAGATAGCCCTTTTCAATCGTTCGTTTAAAAATCCTCTCTCCTCTTTCAGACCTTACGATTAGTATTGTCCATCCGTCAGAACCTACGCCACCTGCTGAAATATCCGAATGCTCAGCGCTAAAGTCACCGCAATAGTTGCACTGGTGTCTCTGATAGACCCTAGCCTCAAGAAGAGGTGTTTCAATCCTTGTTCCATCCTTTATGTCTGTAACTACCTTTCCTTTCACATTTACCTTGACCACATCTTGAGGATTTATTCCGACCTTTTCTTGAAGATACTCGTGGATAAATCCATCAAAAACAAAGGTCTCTGTGCAGAGAAGTCCTATTGTGAACTGAACTGCATCTACATACTGCTTGAGGTGTTTATTCTGTCTCTCTACGTTTTTTTCACCTCTTTCAGCAGCGATGAAGCTACTGTCCGCTCCTACCGTCGTCCCGTATCCCGATACCTCGCATGAAACCCCAACTAACGCAAGCTTACTGAGCTTATGCTTATCTACAGCCTCTTTAAGAGCCAAAGGAGTTGCACAATATGTGTACCAGGATTTTGCTGTTTGCATGAGTTCATCTACACTCTTAACTACCCTTGGCGCAGGCTCAAGCCACATCTTATCTGAAGGAGCAGCCACTGCTGCACCGTCAATTATCCCATCTTCAAAAGCACACTTAAGAATCTCGGTTACCGCTCCGCCGTCCTCAGCGTTTGCAACCACACTTGGATTTGTGCTCCTTGCCGCACAAATGAACCTTGTAACGCCATAGTATTCATCTTCACGCCTTGCTCTTCCAAACACGTGAACATCAATCTCTTCAGGCTTTATAGGCTTCATTTGCTCAGGTCCCAATCTCTCACACGCATTTGCGCAGACATCGCAGCCAACCTCTTCGCTTATAGGGCAGTAATCAAAATCCCCCTTAGGTTTTGCCACATACGGAAACATTGATTGATGGTCGTACTTAATAACCCCATAAGGACATGTGACAACGCACATAGAACAGCCACAACAGCTCCCAAGCGCAACGACCTCATTCATCATCCTGTTAAATGTCTTATTAAACTCGACTGTAACAGCTTCGCTCATTATTCTTCCACTTCCTCCCTACTAAATGTCTTTATTATTTCATAAGTGGTTGACCTCTGAGCAGGAATGCGTCCAATCCCCCTTGTAAGACGACGAAACTCCTCAGGTGGGAAATATTGTCCATGCTCTGCTCCGGCTGCTCTCGATATATGCTCCTCCATCAATGTTCCACCAAAATCATTTGCTCCTGCAGTAAGTGAAAACTGCGCAAACTCAGGGCCCTGCTTTACCCATGAGACCTGGATATTATTAATCCATCCCCGAAGCATGAGTCTTGAAACACCATACATCTTTAATTGATCAAGGTCTGTCGGACCAGGCCTAACTTTACCCTTAGATTTTCTATAAAGCCTTGTCTTCCATGGAATAAACCTTAGTGGAACAAACTCTGTAAACCCACCTGTCTCTTTCTGGATATCCCTAAGAACGCCTATGTGTTTCGCCCAATGGTAGGGCTTGTCTACATGTCCATACATTATGGTTGATGTTGTTCTCATCCCAGCTTTGTGAGCCTTCTTCACTACTCGTATCCACACCTCTGTAGGGATCTTTCTAGGCGCAATTATCGTTCTTACCTCCTCATCTAGAATCTCAGCGGCAGTGCCAGGGAAGGTGTTATGTCCGACGTCCTTGAGCATCTCTATAAAATCCTCTTCACTTATGTCAAGGGTCTTTGCTCCATAATAAATCTCAAATGGAGAAAACGCATGCGTGTGCATATCTGGCACGGCTTTCTTTACCGTCTTAATAAGCTCAACGTAAAATCGTCCATCTATATCAGGATGCATTCCGCCCTGCATACAAACCTCTGTCGCGCCTAACCCACGCGCCTCCTTAGTTTTCTCGGCGATCTCTTCCATAGTTAGAAAATACGCCCTCTCGTCACCCTCCGGCGCCATGAAGTTACAAAAGCCGCACCATGTGTCACATATGTTGGTGAAATTTATATTTCTATTTATCACATAAGTAATAACATCTCCTACATCTTCACGCCTCATCTCATCTGCGGCAATAGCGAGTAAGGAAAGCTCATCCACATCCTGGATGTTAAAAAGGTGTTCTCCTTCCTCTACAGAGATTTCATATCCGTTAAAGGATTTATTAATGATCTCCGCCGTTCTTCCATTAACCTGAGAAAGAAGTGAATCCAGTGCAAGAGACCTATTCTCAGTTATTTTTTGTTTTACCTCTTCCATTTCCATTTTGCACCTCCTGTGCTACATAACCCGAAGAGTCAATAACCTTTGTCATCCGCTCTAAAACCCTTTTGTCCAAAAACTCCTCACTAATAAACTCAGGATAAATAGGGAGTCTTTCTCTAAGGTTTAACTCAAGCTCATTTAGTACCCTTTCCATCCTTTCTACCTGGGGCCAGGGGGCCTCAGGATTTACATAATCAATCGTCATTGGGGATACCCCACCCAAATCGTTAGCCCCAGCCAGAACAAGAAGAGGAAACGCTTTGGGATTAAGATTAGGGGGTACTTGAATATTCATCTTTTCACCAAACATTAGCCTTGAAATCCCCACAGTTTTAAGCATATCAAGAAAAGTCGGGACAGGGTGCAGTTCCATAGGAATTCCAGGTTTTGGGCTGAAGTTTTGAATAATTATCTCCTGAATGTGGCCATAATCCTGAGAGAGCCTCTTTATAGCAAAAAGCGAATCCACCCTCTCTTCAAGTGTTTCTCCTATGCCTACAAGTATTCCAGATGTCCATGCAATCCTTAGCTCCCCTGCATACTCCATTGTCCTAATCCTGAGTTTAGGCACCTTGTCGGGAGAACGGTAGTGGGCCTCACCCTTCTGAAGAAGCCTTGGGCTTATGTTCTCAAGCATAAGCCCCATGCTTGCGTTTGATTCTCTGAGTGCAGAGAGTTCATCATGATTTGCAATACCAAGATTTGTGTGTGGAAAGATATTCTCTTTAAGTACTGCCTCAGACATAGCTACCAAATATTCTGCGGTAGTTTTATGCCCTAGTCTTTCAAGTGCATCACGATAGACAGTATAGACAAGCTCAGGCTTATCTCCAGTTACAAAAAGTAATTCTTTACAACCAACACTTGCCCCTTCCCTTGCTGCATTTATGACCTCATCCGGAGGAACAAAAAGCTCTCCTTCCTCGGGCTCAATCCTAAACGTGCAGTAACCACAGTGGTCACGACATAGTCTTGTGAGGGGTACAAACACGTTCTTAGAGAATGTAACCGTTTTATTCTTGCCTCTCTCCCTAACTTCTGATGCTGCGAGAACTAAAAAAACTATTTCTTCTCTATTCAGGTTCATAAGGAAGAGGGCGCCTTCTCTATCGATTGTTTTACCTGAGTTTATTTTGATTAGTATTTCTTCTAATCTTGCAGATGGAACTCTTAATGAAGCATCATCTATACCAAAGTGCTTGAACATTTCTCTAATTCTTTCAGAGCCCAAAAATTCCTGAGCACCATTAACGAAAGAGGTCATTATCTGGATCCCTCAAAAGCAATTTTACGCCTTCTTTACTCTTTTCGTACTCATATCCCCTCACTATTGCAACTGGCATTCCTTCAGTCTTTCCCATAACAAGTCCTGAAGCAGAGGAGATTTCGTCTGCTACAGCGAGCGCTGTCGCACGAAGGTCGTACCCTTTAGAATCTTTCCTGCCCCTATAGTCCTTTAATGGCCTAATTCCGTAGCATCCAATTGCTACCTGAACAAGCCCATCTCTCCATGGTCTTCCTACAGTATCCGTTATTATAACTGCCACATCAACTCCTAGTTCTTTTTTGAATCCTTCTGCAAACCTTTTTGCAGATTCATCAGGGTCTTTTGGAAGTAGAGTTGCATGCATACCTCCACTTACATTCGACATGTCAACTCCCGCATTAGCACAAACAATTCCTTTAGTGTTTTCCACGATTAGCCTACCCCTATCCATTTTAACAATTCTTCGGGATTCTCTTAGTATTATTTCCACAATTCGGGGGTCTTTGTCAAGTAGTTTTCCGGTCTCTATGGCAAAAGGAGACGGAGAAACATCATTAATCTTTACAATCCGCCCTTCTGATTTAGAAACTATCTTTTGAGCAAATACAAAGATGTCTCTGTCTTCTATAGTCACATCTTGTTTAAACGCAGCATCAATCACCATCTTTACCAGATCATCTCCTGGTTTAATCTCAGGAATTCCCAAAAGTGGTATGATTGAAATAGAATTCGTCATTTATATATACGAGAGGCCTTGGGTATAGACTTATCTTGCTCTTCGTTCTAAGCGCTCGTAGAATCTCTCTCTTTTTCCTACCATTAAAATGTAAACAGCCTTTTCCTTTTCATCTATTTCATAAGCTATTCGGCAATCAACTCTGGATCGGCGAAAACTTCGTTTCCAAAAACCTTTAAGTAGTCCCGAAAGCCTTTCACCTGCTTTATATGGCTCAGCAGTAATTGCAGGAAAATGCACATCATTAATAATTCTCCGAACTTCCGGAGGTAACTGCTCTAACTCCTTATCTACCTGAGATGAAATCTAAGCTCATACATTCTTTAGGGATTTTAGATCACTAAGATGTACATATTTACCTTGCTTAACCTCTTTACTTCTTTTCTTTAGCTCATCCAAAACAAGTAGCATCTCAAGCTCTTCCAACTCTTCGTTAGAGAGCTTTCTGAGTCCCTCGGCAAGGGCTTCTAAAGTTAGTTCGACCGTTACTCCTTTTAGCTCCAATTTAACTTTTTCCATTACTGCCTTTCCCATTATTTCAATCTTATTCCTTTTTGAATGAAAAGTAAATATGGATGTGCTATTATAGCCTAGGAATAACAACACGATTTTACAAAAACTAGATTTCCCCCACCTCAAAGAATACACAGGGATGAGAAAATTATTGTCCCACCAAGCCTGTCCTGAGAGCATCGAAGGGATGGTGCTCCTACAATGTGGGTATTATTCTTAACGCACAAAAAATCCGTAGGAGCGGCTTCTAGCCGCGATAATATCGCGCCAAGCCTGTCCCGAGCTCAGTCGAGGTAACTCGTGGCCCAAATTATAGAATTAAAAATGGGTAGCCAACCAGTCTTGCTGGTTGGCACTCGAACCACTTAGAATTCCATCCATGGGGGATAGAAATCCACAGCCCCATCTAAGTCATTAATTAAACTTGTACCTCATTAAAAAGTTCCAAAACCCTCCCCGCAAGCCTCTTGGCCTTTTCGTCATTTGACATGACTGTATCAGCTACCACAGGTTTTATTCCGATTGACCTTATCTCTTCTGCCTCATAGGCATCCTTTTCATCAATTACAATCTCATCTAAAAAATCCACATATAGCCTTGCTATCTGTGCTGATGAAACCTCTAACCCTAAACCCCTCATCAGCTTGTCTGCAGGTCCCTTTAAGGGCGCCCCACCTACAAGGGGGCTAATTGCGATGACCTTTGCCCGTGTTCTTTTAAGCGCTTCTCTAATTCCTTTTACCTGTAATATTGGGCCAATACTAATGATAGGATTACTTGGGCAAACGATGATCCCACTTGCCTCCTCTATCGCCTGGATGACCCCAGGAGCAGGTCCAGCTTTCTCTATTCCTTTTATGAATATCCCTCGTACCTCAGGGGTCATCTTCTTTTTAACAAGGTACTCTTGAAAATGCATCTCCCCTTTATCTGTCACTATCCATGTCTCTACATCCTCATCAGTCATAGGGATAATTTTTATATTATTGATTCCAAAGGCCTTAGCTATCTTGGTAGCAATCTCAGATGGAACTAGTCCACTATTTCTTAAATATGTTCGGTAAATATGGGTTGCCAGATCGCTGTCTCCTAACTTAAACCAGGTTTCAAGACCGAATCTTTCAACTGCCTCAAGACAGTGGAATGTATCCTCTTCTAGCCCCCACCCTTTTTCTTTATCCACAACTCCTGAAAGCCTGTAAATTATTGTGTCAATATCCGGAGATATCCTTAGCCCAGATATTACTATATCGTCTCCCGTATTGACTATTACACTAAGCGGCTCATCTTTGAGGATCTGAGAAAGACCATTCAGAAACTTAGCGGCTCCAACCCCTCCGCCAAGGGCTGTAATCATTTGTTAGACCTTCTTTAGTTTTTTTTTATAGGACAAGAAATCTACTTTGGAATTATTCTATCCCCATCCCCAATTTTAGCCTTAGATTATGCTAGGTGACACTGACTGTCAAGCCAAATCGTTTGTTAACACGTTTTACCTTTTTTTCAAGAAATGGTAATTTTTAATTCTGTGTCTCAAGAAAATATTAAAGGCGATTCTATTCCTTTAAGGGGAGAATTCACCCCTCCCGGGGACAAATCCATCTCTCATAGAGCAGTTATCATTGGTTCCCTTGCAAAAGGTGTAACCAGTGTCAAGGGTTTTCTTACCTGCGGCGATACCCTATCCAGCGCAAAGGCGATGAGAATGCTCGGAATCCCAATTGAAATGCACGAAAGCAATGTTGAAATCAGGGGGAAAGGGCTTCTTGGACTTAATGAACCCGAGGATACAATTAATGCAGAAAACTCAGGAACCACAGCAAGACTGCTTATCGGACTACTAAGTGGACAAAAATTCTTCGCCACACTCACAGGGGATAAATATTTGAGAGTTAGACCCATGGAGAGGGTTGTTAAACCCCTAACCCTTATGGGGGCGAGTATCTGGGGACGAGATGGAGGGAAAAGGCTTCCCTTGGCTATTCAAGGAACGAAGTTGTCAGGCATACGGTATGAGTTGCCAGTAGCAAGCGCTCAGGTAAAATCCGCTCTTCTCCTTGCCGGGCTTTATGCAAAAGGAGAGACCGAGGTTATTGAGCCAACACCTACTAGAGACCATACAGAAAGGATGCTTTCTCATTTTGGGGTTTATATTGAGAGAAATGGCTCTAGCGTTAAAACCAGAAGCGGAGAAGATTTTAAAGGGGTTGAGATATCAATCCCTGCCGACATCTCTTCAGCAGCCTTTTTCATAGTTGCCGCACTAATCAACCCTGGTTCAGAAATCTTAATAAAGAATGTCGGGATAAATCCAGATAGAATTGGCGCTATAGAAATATTAAGACAAATGGGTGGTTCCATCAAAGTCATTAATAAAAGGGATGAAAGCGGAGAACCTGTGGGGGACATATTGGTGAAATCAAGCCCATTAAAGGCTGTGGAGATAAAAGGGGAGATAATTCCTAAGGCTATAGATGAGCTTCCTGTAATCGCAGTTGCTGCATGCTTCGCTGAGGGTGAAACTATAATAAAAGACGCAAAGGAACTAAGAGTTAAAGAAACAGACCGGATTAAGGCTATGACAACAGAGTTAAAAAAACTGGGAGCTGAGGTTGAGGAACTAGATGATGGTATGGTAATTATGGGAAAGGAAAATCTAAAAGGAGCAAAGTGCTCGAGTTGGGGAGACCATAGAATTGCCATGGCCCTTGCAGTCGCAGGAACCCGTGCTAAGGGTACTACTGTTATTGATGATGGCGATTGTGTATCTGTATCATTCCCCGGATTCTTTGATGTGATGAAAAGGCTAAGGGGGTGAAAAAACTAGCCACAGAGGTCACGGAGTACAAAGAGAATAAAACTTTCCTACCTGTGATCTCTGTGTTCTCCGTGGCTAAACAGTTAGGATGAAAAGAGGCATTATAATAACCGTTGACGGACCTTCGGGGGCAGGAAAGGGTACGCTTGCTCAAGCCATAGCGAAAAGGCTTGGATATTCATATATGGATACGGGGGCTATGTATAGAGTTATTGCACTGTTAGTTCATAGAGAGAATGTCAATATTGATGACAAAAAAAGACTATCAGAAATACTGTTACAGACCCATATTACTTTTGGAAGAGACGGAAATTCAAATCTCAGGGTATTCTTAAATAGAGAGGATGTGACAGAAGAAATCCGCACTCCAGTGATCTCCAAACTCTCTTCAGAAATTGCTTCTAACAAGGTGGTAAGGGACTATCTTAGGGGAATGCAAAGGAGAATTGCCCGAAAAGGTAATATAGTAGCTGAGGGAAGAGATATGGGAACCTATGTATTCCCTAACGCAGATTTTAAGTTCTACATAGACGCTTCATTACCCGAACGTGCAAGAAGGAGGTGGATTCAACTAAAGGAAAGCGGAATTAAGGTAGGTATTGAAGAGGTAAAAAGCGATATAGAAAGAAGGGATAAGCAAGATAAAGAACGCGTTGAGTCACCCTTGCATCCTGCTCCCGATGCAGTCATAATAGATACAACTAATCTTACGGTTGACACAGCGGTAGAAAAGATAATGAAAACCATTATGGAGGGTCATAATCTTAAATGAGTAAAAAAATCATATTGGCAGAGACTGCCGGGGTATGCTTTGGAGTGGAAAGGGCCTTAAAAAAATCTTATGAGGTAACGGATAAATCAGAAGTAGATGTATATTCACTTGGTCCCATTATCCATAATCCCCAGGTTGTAAGGCACCTTGAAGAAAAGGGTGTAAAGGTCATAGACAAATTTGAAGACGCACCCAAGGGTACTGTCATGATTCGTGCACATGGCGTGCCTTTAGGAACTCTAAGCGTAGCAAAAGATAGAGGACTTAATGTCGTTGACCTTACATGCCCAATCGTTAAGAAGCTTCAACACTCTGTGAAGAAACTCGCTGAGGAGGCATATTTTATAGTTATAGTCGGTGATAAAAAGCATCCCGAAATTATAGGCGCTGTAAGCTACGCAGACTCTGAAAACGTTATGGTAGTAGAGAGCAAATCTGAATTAGAAGATCAGGTATTTTTGAAGAAAAGGGTTGGGATCGTCGCGCAAACTACTATTGCCTTTGACAGATTCCGTGAGGTGGTGGATGAGTTTCTTCAAAGAAGTGTAGAAGAAATAAAGATATTTAATACCATATGCGATGATATTTTTAACAAGCAACTTGAAGCTGTTGAGATAGCAAAATCAGTGGATGTGATGATTGTAATAGGCGGAAAGAATAGCTCAAATACAACTAAGATCGCAAAGCTCTGTCATGAAGTAAACCCAAATACGTATCAGATAGAAACAGCAGATGAGGTTTCTTCCTTATGTCTAAACCTGCATGAAAAAACGATCGGGGTTACTGCAGGTGCCTCAACCCCGTCCTGGATCATTGAAGAAATACTCACTCGACTCGAGAAGGCTTAGGATTATAGTTTATGATTCGGGGCTCGTGATTTGTGAATCGTGACTCGAACCAAAACAACAAATCACGATTCACAAATCAAGCGTTTGCAACGATAACTACTGGAGGCTATGCGGTTAGATATAACCAATTAAGAGATGCATATGGAAGAAAAGAATTTTTCAGAGCTTCTTGAAGAAAGTCTTCGCGTCCCAGATAGAGGGGAGATATTTAAAGGAAGGGTTGTACGCGTTGACGATGAAGAGGTATTTATTGATTTTGGTTTTAAGTCCGAGGGGATCGCACCAAAAGTCGAATTTTATGGAAAGAATGGGAGCCTTAAGGTTAACGTTGGAGACGAGGTTGAGGTGATTCTTGAGAAATGGAGGGGCGAAGAGGGTCTTCCTACGCTGTCGAAAAGAAGAGCAGATCTTTTTAAGGAATCTGAAAGGTTAGAGCAATCATTCGCTAGCGGGAAATTAGTCACTGCAAAAATCATTGAAAAGGTAAAAGGAGGTCTTATAGCGGATGTTGGGGATGATGTTGAAATACGCGCCTTTCTTCCTTCGTCCCAGATAGACCTTAAACCTCACGGTGATCTTGATCAATACATTGGGAAAATACTGGAAGCAAAGATTTTAAAACTATCAAACGAGGGGATGGTCCTATCAAGAAAGGCATACTTAGAGGAACAAAGGGAGATACAAAGAAAGAGGGTCCTTTCATCCCTAAAAGAGGGGAGAATCGTTTCATGCAAGGTTATAAAAATCGTCGACCGTGGAGTAATTGTTGACCTGGTTGGAGTTGAAGGATTCATACCAATAAGTGAGCTATCGTGGGGAAGGGTAAAACATCCGAGTGATATTGTATCGGTAAATGAAGAAATAAAGGTTAGAGTATTAAGGATTGATGAAGATGGGAAAATCTATCTCGGACTCAAACAGATAAAACCTGACCCCTGGAATTTTACTGATATAAGATATAAGCCAGGGGTAAAGATTAGGGGTAAGGTAGTTTCAACAACGGATTTTGGTGTGTTTGTTGAGCTTGAACCGGGTGTTGAAGGCTTAGTCCACGTCTCTGAGATAACATGGACTAAGAGGTTCAGACATCCAAAAGAGTTAGTACATGTTGGGAGTCGTGTAGAGGTGATCGTGCTAGAAGTTGATGTTGAGAAAAGAAGAATCGGACTCAGCCTACGACGTATTGAGCCAAGCCCATGGGAATTATTCAAAGAAAGGAATCCATCAGGAACAAGAATAAAAGGGAAGATTAAAAACGTAACTGATAAAGGTATATTCGTTGAGGTTGAAGAGGATTTGGTAGGATTAGTTCATCCCTCCGATATTTCATGGAAAGGTAGAGTAAGTCCAAGGGATATGTTCACAGTCGGAGATACAATAGACGTTTCTGTTATTGATGTTGATGTAAAGAACCAAAGAATCAAACTAGGAATGAAGCAACTTTCAAAAGACCCGTGGGAAGACGCCCTTGAAAGTTACAAGCCTCAAGAAACCATCCTAAGTGGAAAGGTAACAGACGTAAAAGAAGCTGGAATATTGGTCGAGCTTGAAAACGGGTTACAAGGATTTATAAGAGCCTCGGAATTCAGTCGAGAAGGGTCAAGGGAATTATCTAAACCCATTAAAATAGGGGACGATCTCACAGCACTGGTAATGGGGCTTGATAAGCCGAAGCGTCAAGTTAATCTCAGCAAGAGGAAGTATGAAGAATGGCTAGAGAAAGAGAGGGTTTCTAGTTTCCTATCTTCTCAAGGAGAGGGTTCTGTAAAGCTTGGAGACGTGTTAGGAGAAAAGTTAAAATCCATAATCAAGGAGGTATGAGGCAGAGTATTGAGAGGCCTATTTACAATTATACTATTCCTTTTGTTTATATTATTTTCCTTTATAGTTGGAATCGGTGTCGGGTTGATATTCTCTCGAGAAGACGGTTTCCCAGTTGGCGAAAGGGTTGCCGTGCTAGAAGTTGAAGGGATAATTCTTGATTCCCAGCCATATCTTGATAGCCTCTCTAAGATCAAAAAGGATGACGGGATTAAGGCCATTGTTTTACGGATAGATTCTCCGGGCGGTGCAGTTGGTCCCTCGCAAGAAATCTAC
>Ga0209431_10003095_pt1 | contig 13317 bp, 15 predicted proteins | sample RifCSP13_3_FD_184021 | JGI IMG/M metagenome (GOLD analysis project Ga0209431, IMG submission 184021) | Soil microbial communities from Rifle, Colorado - Rifle CSP2_sed 13_3 (SPAdes) (version 2) | ecosystem: Environmental > Terrestrial > Deep subsurface > Rock core/Sediment | place: Rifle...
TTAGCCTTCACATCGCCCATGCCTGGATCTCTATATGGGTTGCTCACTGACTTGTTCCCCCTTCTAGGGTCTCTCCACATTCTCACGTGAAGGCTAATGCCTGCCGATATTTGCCGCCGATTTTACCCCGCACAAAGCAAGGAATTTTTATTACGGCGCGCTATTCAGTTTGCGTGTCAGGTCCATGTCATGTGCGTCCTCCTCCTAATGTATGTCAGTTCGTCTTGTGCCTGGCTTAGGGTGATGGCGACCTCGCTTCTTAGATCTTGGAAAATAGCCCGGACGCCACTCGCGTTTTTCTTGACGACCGTCTTTTCCTGGTTTTATCCTGGGATCCCTATTATAACGAATTCGACGTGACTTATTTCTTTTGTTAGTAGCCATTCTGCCTCCTTGCGGGTTCTCCGATTATTCGGTTGTCCCAGTTACGTCCCAAGAAAGATAGCCGTGATCGTACCTCCTATCATCATCAACAAGATGATGGCCTGTAACCATCGCTCATTGCTTCCTATGGTAGTCACCATTCCCCTCCTTCGCCTAGGCTTGAACTGTCTCCTGGGTACTGCCATGGTTCGGGTCCGCCTGAATGACCTTTTCATCCTTTCCTCCATATATTAAAACTCAGATTCCCAAAGACCGCGAATCCTATTCCTACCAGAAGCGTGGTGTCTCTCCCTCCACTATAAGATATAACTATCCCCAAACCAAAGAGAAAAATACCGAGGTAGCTCAAGAGTTGCCACATATACATTTTCTCCTCCTATATATTTGAATATCTCTCGACAAGTGTCGGAGATCGCGCACCGTGCGCAGTTTCATCCCACGGTACGCGGTACCCGACACCTGAAGTAGAACCGCTTTTAGAGCGGTTAATCCCACATTAACTTCCACGATCGTGAAGGTTTGTGTGGGTTTTGCCTATTTAATTAAAAATTTATCCGTTTTTCGTCCTTTTCAGCCAGAGGCTGATCCGCCTTTGGCGGAAAAAAGCAGGACTACGCAAACGAATAATTTTCCTGTATACCTTTTGTTAAAGAACAACCTAGCAACTAGATACTAGATAATAGCTACTAGTCATGCTTTTAGACTTGAGCTAGCCCTATGTCTATCGCTAGGAAAATTTCCTTCCTTAAGGTTATACATGTCATCGCGAAACAAAGATTCTTTGCTTCGCTCAGAATGACAATCACCTTTTAAGGTCGGGGAGAGTGGTTTCAGTGTTGTTTTGAATTGGGGCGGTTAGGGGTGTTTGGGGTTTTGGTGGATTTATTAGCCTGAAACTGCTTTCTCCTGCCTCAAGGAGCAATCCCGCAAAGCGGGATTAGCTTGCTTTTCTTCTAAGATAGATTCCTGCAAGTCCCGTAGGAATAAGCGCGACAAGACCTAAAAGTTCAGGACCCGTAGATGGAATTTGACTAACGGTTGGTTTCTGAAAAATCTGAGGAGTAGGAACCGCGACTATTCCTCTTTCAATACAAACCTGAGCATTATCTTCGGCTGTCGAACCATCCGGAGCCGTGGCTCTTACATTATTAACAGCACAAGCTATTGCCTGGTTTTGGGGCAAGCCTGCCGCGTCTGCCGCTTTGGCAGTTATAACAAATTCCATTTTTTGCCCACGGTTTATCTTGCCGACCACAAAGCTTATTTGTTTGGCTCCGACACTGGCATTGCCCACTCCGGCAACAAAAGAAAGCTGATCCGGAAAGGTATCTACAACATTAAGGTTTGTAATATCAGTAGTTCCCGTATTTTCGATCACAATTTTGAAATTTACATTCTGTCCGGGAGAAAGCCTTAGGTCATTAAGAGTCATATTTTCAAAAAACTCTCCGCCTTTTGTTAGTCTTTGTACCAGTTTATTTATGGTGAATTTAACTTGTTGAGGTGGACAAACTTCCCCGCCGCCGTAAATTATTTGACACTGACTTTGCCCTGCCGCACTGACAATCGGCGCGGCAACCAAAGGCGCGATTAAAAGACCAAAGAGAACAAATAATTTTCTCATAAATATATTTTTTTTAATTATTACCATTATTTTCTATCTTTTTAATTAAAGAAAAGTAAGATAGTGGTAATATAAATTCCGATTTAATCGGAATAAATTAGCAATTTGGGCGATTCTAACATAAACTAAAATACTTGTCAAGCCTATAGTTCAGAAGCAAAATAAAATATGAAATATTAAATATAAAATATTCCTTATTTTTGAATCCGATTAAATCGGATTTGATTTTTATATTTGATCTTTTATTTTACTTTTAATCATATTGCTTTATAGTTAAGGATAGTATGATTGGGGGAAATAGGTAAATGGCTATATGGTTGAATGGTTTTAACCATTTGCGCTTCGGTTTCGGTTTCTCTCTTGACCCCGATAAAATCGGGGTTGACAAAGGAAGCAAAAGATGGTTAAATAACCATGCTTCGGAATTCTTTCCTGTTTACGCAAGCAATTTCTCACGAATATAGTTTTAATTTAGACTTTGAATTTTTAACTTTGAATTTTTAACTTTTAACTTTCTATCATGCCTACAAAAAAGACCATAAAAGAAACTACGGTTGAAGAAATTATGCCTCAAGATGAAGCAGTTAAAGTATCTGGGTCTGAACCGGCGCCTTCAAAGTACAGGCGCGCCGACTCCCGGGATTTTTCAAGGGATTATTCGGATGCCAGGCAGGACATGCCTGTTTCCGGCCCGCAAGAAAATACCGTGCCTGTTTCAGGGATTCTTGACATTCAGCATGAAGGGCATGGCTTTTTGCGCCCTAAATTCAGGGCTTCCGAGCGTGATATCTACATTTCCGCTTCCCAAATAAGAAGATTTTGGCTTCGGCCCGGTGATTTTGTTGAGGGAATTGGTAGGCCGCCCAAAGACAACGAACGCTATTTTGGCCTCCTGAAAATTGAAAAGGTCAACGGAGAAGATCCTGAGAGCTCAATTAAACGGCTTCATTTTGATGATTTAACGCCTATTTATCCAAAAGAACAGATAAGGCTTGCGACAGGCAAACTACCTTTCTCAACACGGATAATTGACCTTATCTCACCAATAGGATTCGGGCAAAGAGGCATGATAGTTTCCCCCCCAAAGGCCGGAAAAACCACGATCATGAAGAATATAGCGGAAGGAATTTCAAGTAATTATCCAAAAGTTCACCTTATGGCAGTGTTAATTGGGGAGAGGCCCGAAGAGGTTACAGACATAAGCCGTTCGGTCAAAGGTGAGGTTGTAGCCTCGAATTTCGATGAATCCCCGGAGACCCAAACAACAATAGCCGAGATTGCCATGGAGCGCGCCAAGCGCTTAGTTGAGCGTGGCGTGAATGTAGTAATTCTTCTTGATTCAATCACGAGGCTTGCTCGTGCGTATAATCTTTCAATTGACCCCTCCGGCCGTACGCTCACCGGCGGATTTGATCCGGCAGCCTTATATCCTGCCAAAAAGTTCTTTGGCGCGGCCAGGAATTGTGAAGAGGGCGGCTCGCTCACGGTTATTGGTACGGCCTTGGTTGATACGGGCTCCCGAATGGATGATCTTATCTTTGAAGAGTTCAAGGGGACGGGGAACATGGAGGTTCATCTGGACCGCAAGCTGGCTGATCGGCGAATATACCCGTCAATCAATGCTGAACGATCAGGCACAAGGGCAGAGGAGCTTTTATTTGATGATGAAACCCTAAAGAAGGTTGTGACTTTGAGAAGAATGCTCGATGTTTTAGGTCCGGACGAGAGGACAGAGGTTTTAATAGAGCGCCTCTCCAAAACCGAAGATAATCAAAAATTCCTCGCAACTTTTGGAAAGGGAGAATAAACCTGTTTGCTTTTGCTTCCCTTTTTTGGTAATCTACTACTTACTCCCTTTTCGGTTTTATGAAAAAATTTCTGCCCGAACTGAGTCTTATGCTGTCAAAACTCACCGATCCCGACTTTTATAATTTGACGATCTCCGAATTCAGGCATTTTGTTTCTTTTCTGAAGATCTACTTTAAAGACAAAATCTTAATTTTCTCCGAAGGCTTTGAAGGGTCAAAAAATACCATGGTCAGAAGCGTTTTGATTAAGCGTGGGAAAAGAAACAGGCTTTTTCTTCACCTTGCCGCCATGGCTGTTTTGACAGCCGGCGCGATTGTTTCTCCCTTTATTTCAGACGCCAATTTTTTTGGAGAAAATCAAAACCTAACCTTTGCGCAAGGTACAGATTCTTCAATCGCGACAGTCGATGTATTTAATACGGAAACAAGTGAAAAACCGAGGGACAAGATTATTACCTATCGGGTTCAGAATGGAGATACAATCTCAACAATTGCTAAAAGATTCGGAATCTCGGAAGAAACGGTTAAATGGGCAAATGACTTGAGAAGCGACTCAATTACGGCAGGGGATGAGCTTGAAATACTTCCTGTCACGGGAATGGCGCATAAGGTGATCCGTGGCGACACTGTTTATTCAATTGCCAAAAAATACGGGGCCCAAGCCCAGGCCATAGCTGATTTTCCCTTTAACGATTTCGCAAATCCCCAGACATTTTCCCTTGTTGAAGGCCAAATTTTGATTGTTCCCGAAGGAGTCAAGCCTGAAGAGGCGCCAAAAATCGTGAGAAGACAGTATATTGCATCAGGACCGGCTACCATTTTCTCCGGAGGGTTTACATGGCCGGTTAGAGGAACCATTAATCAAAGTTTCTCCTGGTACCATAAAGCCCTGGACATTGGGGCGGAGCTTGGATCGCCGGTTATTGCAGGCCAATCAGGCGTAGCGTCTGAAGTCTTTAATGGGGGATGGAACGGCGGGTACGGAACGCATGTCATAATCTCCGGTGACAACGGCTATTCAACTCTATACGCGCACATGTCCGCAACGAATGTTGCGCCGGGTGATCCTGTGGTTGCCGGAAAAACCGTTATTGGATGGGTTGGTTTAACAGGAAGAACAACCGGTCCTCATCTTCACTGGGAGGTGCGCGGAGGCGCGCCGGGCTTTCTTAATCCTCTAACGGTAGTTCAGTAAGGTACAGTTGACCACTGACAACTGACATCTGACATCTGACTTTTGGTCAGTTGTCAATGGTTAGTTGTCAGTTGTTACTATTCGCTGATCCTGTGGCTTGGTTTGTTTGCGGAGGAGGGGATATTTTAATTTGAGGTTTAATTGGAGGAATGTTTGTTGACGGAGAGGAGATTGATAAAGGAGTCTGTTCTGTTTCAGATTCAACTTTTTTGGCTGTTTTTTTAATTTCACCTATTTTTGCCTCAAGCGCCTTTATTTCCCCCTCAATTTTTTCAAGATTTTGCTTGTCCCCAGATGACAATTGTCTGACTATCTGATAATTAAGCAGGGCTTCTTCAAGCGCACCTTTCTCCTCCAAAACATGGCCCAAGTTATAATAAGCATTCGCGAAATCGCGCTTGAGATTTACAGCCACCTGAAACTGGTTCTGAGCCGGATCATACTGCTTCATCTGATAGTAAATGCCTCCAAGCTGGATATAAAGCAGCGGGTTATAAGGGTCAAGAGCAATTGCCTGGTTTTGCGAAGCAACCGCGAACTGCTCGGCATTCTGTCCAACATTAATCAGGGCCCGATATATCTGGGAAAGATTCTGCCAGTTTAAAGATGTTTGAGGGGAAAGAATTACAGCAGACCGGCCGCTGCCTATGCTTTGCTGAAGAAGCGCCAGGAAGTTTTGCTGTAGCTGAGTATTTTGGTTTTGGTCTTTCAAATTTTGAGCAAGCGAATTGGCAAGAGCAAGATTCATCTGGGAGAAAATTCTGTGATAGTCGCTTCTATAAGGAAAATCCGAAATTGCGCGGGTCTGAAGATCATATGTCTTTTGAGCATTATTTAAAGATGCCTGGCGCAAAGATTCGGCAAACTTGATGTCAGATGAGGTGAACCTCAGAACCCAGAATCCAAAAAACCCTGTAAAAATAGCCACAAAAAGAATCACAACCGCGGGCAAAATTGGACTTTCTGCTCCGGCTTCACTATGGGAACCCTCCGACAACGCCTCAAATGAAAATAGTCCCTTTTTTGAGGCAACAAGTGTGAGCACTACATCATAAACTCTTTTATCTTCGCTTATATTAAGGTAAGAGACATAAATTGCAAGAAGAATGAACAACTCAACTACTGCAATATATGCGAAAGGAAGAAGGAAGGATAATGCGAAAGATGCTATGGCAGCAGCAAAAAGAGGGTTTCGGGGCGCTCTCGTCTTAAAAAGAGAAACCAGAATAAAAATAAAAGAGAGTGCTCCAAGAATTCCTACTGTAGCAATCAATTCAAGGAAATATGAAGAGGAAAATGAAAAGGTCAGATTCCAGATGTTTTGCTCAAGATTAAAAGATGGTGGTTTGAATCGTGTAAAATCCACGAGATATGTCCCGTAACCTGAGCCAAAAAGAAGGGAAACTATAAATCTTTGGGCTTCCTGGCTTATCGCGGCAGCCGCGGTTTGAAAGCCATATATATAAGGAAGAACAATCGGCTTATTTGGCAAAGCTATGATTTGATAAGCAATGAGAATAAGCCCGGCCAAAATCGTTACTCCGGAAAGCAATTGGACAAAGAAGCCAAAATCGGTTTTTAAATCTTGCCCGAATTTTACTCTTGGGAATCCTATCTTTTGCAAAAGGTAGAAGAGGGATATGACAAAAACCGGAATTAAAAAAATAAGCTGTTGAGTAATTGACCCAAAGGTATTGAAAAATTGATTTTGGAGGCTCGCAAAAGGGAGAAAGTAGAATTTGAAGTAATAAGCAATTGTAACAATAGAGGAGAGGGCGGCGCCCAGAACAAAAGCGGACAAGACAATTGAGAAAGATTTTCTCTCACGAATATTATTTACAAGTGATAAGAAAAAAAGAACTGCAAAAAATACAGGCACTACTTGAATCAAAGCGTCAAACCTGTTTTTGGATAAAATTGATGAAACCAGAATGGTTATTGCAAAAACAGCAATTGGCAAGTTGAGAGGACTTGCATTTAGGATAATTTTTCTTGCTAAAAGAACTTTTACTCCCCAGAGAATTATTAAAATAAGTGTTGCCCCAATTATTAAAAGCTGTTTTGGAATAATGAAAAAGTCTGTTGTGTTGAGAAGAAAAAATAAGGGAAGAAAAAATAAAGTGAGAGAAATAATAAATGTTGAGATAGTGTCAATGTAGGAAACAGTGTCTTTCTCGAGCATAACATGTCTACTTTAAGCAATACGAAATATAATGTCAAGTATAAAATTTAACATTACATAAAACTCCACGATCGTGGACTTTAATGTAATTTTATGGTACCGTTTAAATAAGTATGAAGGTTAGAAAGGGAAGTTTAGGTTACTGGGTCCTTCTGTCTTTAGAGGGGATGGTTGAAGGTCTTGAGGCTTTTTCGTATTCTGGCCAGATGAGATCTATGCTTAATTTGCCTTCTAATGCGAAGCAATCCTCATTGGCGCAAGCAATTAGAAGACTAAGAAGAAATGGGCTTATTGAGCAGGAGATGGATGAGCAGGGAAAAACAATTTTAAAACTTAGCGAGCTAGGCAAAGATTTTCTGGGGAGAAAAGAGGCTTGGGACGGTAGGTATAGAATTATCATATGGGACATTCCGGAAAAGAAAAGAAGGATTAGGGATCTTTTTAGGAGGCGACTTAGGGATTGGGGGTTTAAGTCTTGGCAGAGAAGTGTTTGGGTGTCTAAGCAAAATGTGACAGATAAGCTTCGTAAGTTAATAAAAGATTTGGATATTGAAAGTTGGGTAGCAGTTATTGAATCTGACGATTCATCTTTGTCCTACATAAACTTCCACGATCGTGGAAAATAGTGTAGGGGTTGCATTCAAGAATGATATATCATTGACAGCAAGAGACGAATTTATATATTCTCAAACTATGTCTCCACAAAAAATTCGACATTTAGAAACTCAACCCAATGCTGGGTTTACTCTTGTTGAGCTTGTTGTGTCAATTGCAATTTTTGCGGTTTTTGTTTTCGCGGTTACCCTCTCTTTTAATCCAAAATGGCAGCTTGATAAGGCACGGGATAGTCAGAGGAAGCAAGACTTAACGCAAATAAGAAGCGCTCTTGATTCATATTACAACGACTTTAACTGTTATCCGGCATCAGTTCCTTTTGGACAAGAGTGGAGTTCGGGCAATGTTATCTATATGAAAAAAGTCCCCCAGGATCCCGAGTGTCCACGCACAGGATACTGTTATATTTATCAGACGGAAGAGACAGTTTCCTGCCCTCAATGGAATATTTTATATACCCATTTGGTCAGACCAACAAAGCAATTATGTATTGCTCGGGAGTCTTGTCTTACCCGCAATCCTCCTGTTCGTATTTCAATGAGTACAAAGTATAATTTTTGCATTTTATCAGGAGATATAGATTGCGAGTATCTGCGGGATAATCCATTCCCCACACCAATAGTTCCTACTTCAACCCCGGTTCCCCCAACCTCGACTCCCGCTCCTACCTCAACCCCCGGGCCAACTCCTACTCCCGGCGGACCAACGCCTACACCCGGAAATCCCTGTGGTCCCGGCGATCCAAATTCGCCTTATGCCTGCAGTACGGGGAATTGCAATACCTTCAGAGACAGACAGCCCGAGTGCACATGGAACGGCGGACCAACGCAATGCTACTGTACTTCAAATTGTGACGGGGTGGATTGCTCAGACGCCCCCTAGTCTCGCCAACGGCAGGGGTACCCCTTGCCTACTCTTGACATTTTTTTGGATTTATTTCTTAATTAAAGTTAGAGCAGCAATTTTCTTAGGAATGTGAGTAAGAAGAAGATTAAAAGAAAGAAAATGACAGTTCAGGGAGTTAAAGATTTTATTATTAGAAATCAAACCGCTTTTATTATTGCCGGTGCTTCTGCCGTTATTGTCGTTCTTGTTTTGGGGATAGCGTTGATTGCCGTTAAGGAAAAAAGCATAGCTTGGCCTCGGATTACCGTCCAAAACAATACTCCCGCCGGGAGCGTGCCAAGCAGTATTCCAACTCCCTCGCCCACTCCCACCCCTACGCCAGTTCCTCTGGCTCAGGGTCCGCAAACCTACTCAATAAGCCAAAAAGATGCAACGCCGGTTATGTACGAAGTGTGGTTTTCAACCATTGATCCCAAGAAGGGAATGCAAAAAGTAAATCTTAAAGTTCGAGATAAGGCAGGGAACGTTACAGAGGCGGTCACAATTATTAAAACAGATAATAAAGCGGAGGAACATCCCCTGTCTCTTTCCTCGGGAACCAATAAAGACGGGGCATGGATGGGGGAATGGAGCGTTAATGACTCGTACAACTTTAACTTTATGATTACCTTTCAGGCAAAAGACGATAAAGGTAATGAGTCTTCCGTTGATCTTACGGTAAGATGAGCGCATGAGAAATAAAAGGTTGTTATTAGTTATTAGTTTTTTTCTATTTACTATTTTCTATTTACTATTTACCGGGGATAAAGCCTATGCCGCGGCTTGTTCTAGCATTCCGGCCGGAGGAGATTACACTGTTTCATCCTCGTGTAACTTCTCAGGAACCGTAGATGGAGTGGATAACGGAAATCTCACAATAAATAATGGCACTACATTGACAATAAATGCCGGTCAAACCGTTGTTTGGAATTCCGGCAAGAGTATTACGGTAAATGGTTCTATCATTATTAACTCAACGGGACAGCTAAAAAAAACCAATTTATGGATGACAGATGCCGATTCAGATAACTATCCCGCCTCAACTACCCAAGTTGCTCAAGATAACGCACCGGCAAATGGGAGGAGACGAAACCTGATGAGCTCAGTAAGCTCTACCGACTGCAACGACAGCGATTCCACCTTGCAGCCTACCAGAACCTACTATACCGACGCCGACGCCGACGGTTACGGCGCAAGCGCTGGCTCGGAATGCCAAACCATTTCCACCTGGGGCAACAGCGCCTGCACAACAGCCGGTTCCGCTTATGCCAAAAATTCCGCAAGCACCTGTCGCCTAATTAGCGTTAGCGGCACCGACTGCGACGACACAAGGAATAATGTTTGGCTAACCTACAACGGTGTAGCTTTAGATGCAGATCAAGATGGTTATATTGCAAGCGGCAGTGAGCAATGGTGCGTGGGTAACTCTACTACGGTGAGCGGCAGAACTTATTATATGGATTACACCGGAATCTACAGGGGTTTGGTATATGGCCAGCAGCTTGGCTCAAGCGACTGTCTGGATTCTGATGGCACAAAATATCAGAACCTGACTGGCTACGCTTTTAGTTCGTGCGCCTTTGGCGCGTCCCAGCAGGTATGTTCCGGCTCTTCCTTGCCTAGCGGCTATTCGGCTAGAAACTATCTGTATGCCTTCTCCACCAGCACAACATATACTGGAAATTTAGGCGGAGTTACTGGGGCTGACAGCAAGTGTCAGGCGCGGGCAAACGCCGCTGGCCTTGGCGGCACGTATACAGCCTGGATCTCACAATCAGCCACTACGGAGCCAAGGGATAGGGGCTTATCAGCATGCGCCAGTGCTGGCGCTGGCAGCGCTGAATGGAGAGAAACAGACGGTACAACCGTAACAGTAAACAACTGGGCCGACTTAACGGATGGCAGCATAGATAACTCCATCAATAGGAATGAAAATGGTAGCGCCGATTGTGGTTCCACATATGTGTGGACGTGCACTACATCGGGAGGGATTCTACATCAATATTGCTCGGAGACTCCAATTTGGGATTGCACGAATTGGTCAACCAAGGTATGACTGGTCAGTGCACATCCGCCACCTATTGGACTGATTTGGGGGAACTAACATGCGATCCTACCCTGCACTTATATTGCTTTCAAAGTGGGATTTAAGCCGAAAAGTTATGGGCGAGCCATTGCCCAAAGGTTGACCATCGGTTGGTAGATTTAAGATTTAAGCCGTCCGCTTTCCCTTCCAGAATAAAGTGTTTTATTCTGTCTAGCTCTTTTGCATAATCAATGTGGTCTAAAATAAATTGAGTAGTCTGCAAGGCCTCGCCCCTTCGGTCTGAGCCCTCAGGTCTTCGATTCCGAGGTCGGAGACTCGAGGAGGTCGGAGACTCGAGGCTAAGAGAGAGTTATTGATTCTTCTCTAGAATTGTTAGAAAATCGTGCGGAGAGAGTATTTTAACGCCCTCATATTCTTTCAGATCTAATAAATGATGATCGCCACTGATAATGTAGTCAGCTTTTCCTTCAATTGCACACCATAGGAACTTATCATCTTCGGGATCTCTTTGGACTACTAATTCCTCCGATGATACCGTACCAAGAACAACGTAGCTTAATTCAGCTAGTTGTTCCATGATCCGTCTCTGCTTCGGAGTAAGTTTATGGTACTTTATTAGCCTTTCTCTATTAATAACATCTTCAACCTCTTCTAAAATCAGCGGAGAGGCTATAAGAAGAAAACGTTGTTTGGTAAAAGCTCTATAAAGTTTTTGAGGAGCAGATGACTTTGAAATCAACGCACTAATTAGGACATTGGTATCCAGTACTACTCGAATCATGCGCTTTTGTTTCTTTTTCCTGCTCTAACTTCTCGTACCGCTTTCTCAATGTTTTGCGAGAGTTCTGCTTGATTTCCTCGCGGTATAATATTTCGTATTTCATCAAGTTTTCTTACGGTTTGGTCCCATTGCGCTTTTTTTAAGCGTTTAGTTGGATCAAGAAGTTTCTCATAATCCTCAATGCTTAAAAGCACTGCTGCGTCTCGATTGTACTTCTTAATAATCACCCGATCCTTACCATACATCACTCTGCCGATGAATTCAGCAAGGTTTGTTCGTAATTCATCTATGGAAGCAGAAGTATTTATCATTGCAGTAAGAATATATCATATTTTGTAAGATTTGTCAATCTCGTGAGATTCGGTTGCTTTGATAGAAGAGTTGCTTTTTCGGGTCTGGAATGTTCGAGTTCCAATGCCCAGGCTCCAAGTCAGGCTCGCAAGGCCTCGCCCCTTCGGTCTGAGCCCTCAGGTCTTCGACTCCGAGGTCACTCAGACTCGAGGAGGTCGAAGACTTGCGAGGCTAACGAGGATAAGGCTTATTTAAATCTTATATTTCCCTTGATTCTTGAGTTGCCGACAACCCTCTTTCCTATCACGAAAACCCAGCAGGCGCCGTTGTTGCCGGCATCAACTGACATCGTATCAAGCGTGATCTGCGTACTTGTTCCATCGCAGGCCGAGTCTTGCACGCGAGCGTAGCTTATGCTTTCTGTTCCCTGGTGGTTTATAGTCCACTGCGATCCTGCCGATGTCGAATTAAGTCTTATTAAGTTGCCCGCTGACCCAGTCACAGTAAACAACCCGTTTATTCTGAAGGTTTTGCCTGCGGTAAATTGGACGATCTTGGCGGCGGTCGGAAATGCAATTCCGCCGAAGGTTATGGCGGGGGAGCCCGAACCGTTTAGAATGCTCGTTGCTGTGGTGTCAAAAGTGACTGTGCCCGAGTTATGGTTGAAAGTTCCGTTATTTGTAAAATTGACTGCTACATTGAAGGAGCCGGTAGATCCCGGGGCAGTCAATGTCCCGCTCGCCGAAATTGAAACAGACCCGTTGATATCAAGCGCGGGATTGTTCGACGCAGCCGTAACCGTAACCGCATTTGTTCCGTTGCCAATCGTTAGGTCGTTTGAGACGGTAATTGTCTGGGACGCGCCTGTTCCAAGCGTGATTGTGGGTTCTGCCGCGACGGCCGGCGCAATCGTTAAGTTATAGAATGTTACAGTTCCGGCCCCTCCGATACTTGCTACGCCGCCTGTTGAAGTTTTAACGGTTGTCGTTCCCGACGCGCTTTGAGTGAGACTTCCGGCAACCGAAATATCACCCGAGCTTGCAATGCCTGATGATCCGACATTAAGATCATTTGTTGTCATGCTCAAAGTCCCGGTAGTGACAGTCAGATCCCCGTTTATGTTGAGAGGCGAGGCTTCGGGAACGAATATGTCTGACGCATTAAGTGTTAGATTGTTATAGGTGGCGCTTTGTATGGTTGTATCGCCGCTTCCGTTTGCCCCCGTATATGAAAAAGTCGAGCTATTTGCCGTGAGAGAAGTCGAGGAAGAGGGCGATACTATATCAAACGGCGTACCGTTTGTTCCCGACAGCGTCCAAGTTCTGTTGCCCGCGTCAAGAATTGTTTGGTTTGAGTCCAAAGCTTTTCCTACCTGAAGAAGAGTAGAGACTGTTATTGTCCCGCTTCCTCCGGTCTGCGTAGTGATAGTCCTGTCGGCGCCCGATGAATTTGAGAAAAGAAGAGTGACAAAGCTCCATGGATTTGAACCTCCCGTTGTTCCAAAG
>Ga0209431_10003096_pt1 | contig 13316 bp, 11 predicted proteins | sample RifCSP13_3_FD_184021 | JGI IMG/M metagenome (GOLD analysis project Ga0209431, IMG submission 184021) | Soil microbial communities from Rifle, Colorado - Rifle CSP2_sed 13_3 (SPAdes) (version 2) | ecosystem: Environmental > Terrestrial > Deep subsurface > Rock core/Sediment | place: Rifle...
AATTGCAATCATTGGCGCCGAAGGACAGATGGGCAAGTGGTTTTCAAAATATTTTATTGAAAAAGGCTTTGAAGTAATAGGCTATGACGCTGAAAAAGAGATAGTTAACAAATCAGTTACAAAAGCAAAATCACTTGTTGGTGCAATTCTTTCAGTGGATTATGTCATACTGTGTACTCCAACAAAAAAGACGCCAGAGATAATACGACTGATTGCAAAGGAGATGAAAAGAGAGTCTTGTCTAATTGATATATCATCTTTGAAAACCAAAGTGGTCGCTGCACTTTCTAAAATGCCAGACAAGGTAATTCCGATTTGTATACATCCAATGTTTGGACCTGGGACAAAAAAAATCAAGGGAGTAAATATAATTATCATTCCAATTCGTGATGCGAAAAAAGAGCTTGCCATAGCAAAATCACTCTTTAGCGAGGCAAACTTTGTTACAATAGATGCCCCAGAACATGACAAAAAAATCGCAGTAATTCTTGGTATGACTCATCTCATAAATTTGGTTTTTGCCAACATCTTATCAAAGGATGAAAAAATAGGGCTGACTGAAAAGATGACTGGAACTACCTTCAGGGCACAAAAAATCCTCGCTGAAAGTATCATGACTGAATCGCCAGACCTCATTGAAACCATAATTTCAAACCCGGAAATTAGAAAATTTGCCGAAGAATTATGGAAGGACATTGGCAGAATGCTTACTCTAATTCAGGAAAACAAATCTGATGAAATAATAAAATATGTAGTTGCTGTGAAAGAAAGACTGGTCAAAAACGTTGATCTTGACGACTCTTACAAGAAATTAATTACCATGGTAAATGCTATTGAGAAATAGTTGCACTATACCAAAATAGTTACTTCATTTTTATCCAGCGAGGAAAAATATCTTATCTTAAAACGCAGTGAAAACGTAAAAAGCATGCGTGGTTTGTGGGGAGGAGTAAGTGGAATAATAGAAGGAAACGAAGAACCATCGCAACGGGCAAAAATTGAGATATTTGAAGAGACTGGAATTGAAGAAAATAATCTAGTTCTTGCAAGAACGGCTAGCCAAATGCAAGTGAGCTCGCAATACTCTAATCATGGATGGATAATTCATCCCTTTTTGTTTACCATAAAAGAATCAAAAATAAAACTAAACTGGGAAAATTCTGAATACAGATGGATTAGTCCTGATGAGATTTCAAAATACAAGACAGTTCCTAGTCTTGATAAGGTTCTAGCTAGACTGTTGTAATTTAGCTACATCATCTGGAATGTTGTTTCTTTGCTGTGGAAGCATGATATACACACATGCCCCACCACACATTGTACATGGAACCGTGTTTCCGTTTATCTGGCCAACTCTTCCGTGAATCTTTGCGGCTTCCTCTGGGTCTATAGATAGTGCAATTTGTTTTTCCCAGTTTAGTGTGCGCCTTGCCTCTGTCATTTCCATGTCCCAGCGTATTGCCTTTTCACGTAATTTTACAAGATCACCTGCGTGTGCTGCAATTCTGTATGCAATAAGACCTGCCTTTACTTCGTCTGCTGTTGGCAATGCCAGATGTTCTGCAGGTGTAAGATAACACAAAAGATCTACGCCTTCACTTGCTGATATTGCTGCACCTATCGCACTTGCGATATGGTCATGACCTGATGCCACATCAGTAACTAACGGTCCTAGAACATAGTATGGAACTTCACCAATTAGTGATTTTGCAAGTCTTACATTTGCTGCAACTTCGTTTAGTGGAACATGTCCTGGTCCTTCGACCATAACTTGAACATCTTTTTCGTGAGCTTGTTTTGTTAGCCTTGATATGTTTATCATTTCTTGCACTTGGAGCTCGTCATGTGAATCCAAGATGGAACCTGGACGTAGTGCATCACCTAGACTAAATGTTACATCATATTTTCTTGCAAGTTCGATTAGATAATCAAAGTGTTCAAAGTATGGATTTTCCTTGTCATACTTTAGCATCCATGCTGCTGTAATTGTTCCACCCTTTGATACTATTCCTGCGTGTCTTTTTACTGCCAAGATTCTTTTTGCAATCTCTTTTGTGATACCTGAATGAATCGTGGTGTAATCTACGCCGTCTTTGATGTTTCGCTCAAATGCGTTTAAAAAATCATCTTCTGAAATGTTTAGTGGATCTTTGTGTTTTGTAATTCCATAGTTGTATGCTTCATAAATTGGAACTGTACCAAATGTTATTGGGGCTGCCTCAAGTAATGTTCTTCGGAATAATCCAACATCTCCTCCATCTGAGAGATCCATGATAGTATCAGCATGATGCTTGACTGCTACTTTAGCCTTCTTTACCTCGTCCTCTAGATTGTTTGATAATGTGGAATTTCCAATGTTTACGTTTACCTTGGTTCTCATCCCCCTTCCTATACCTACTACGTGAATCCTTTGTTTTCTTTCATTGTTGTGTGGTATTATGATAGAGCCGTTTGCTATCTTTGGCAAGAGCCAGTCTAAGGTAACATCTTCATCTTTTGCAACCTGCTTCATTTGCTCTGTTGCAATGCCCCTGCGGGCTGCACTCATCTGTGTTGCCATTTGATGTTTTTACATGATAATCCAATTTAAAGGTGAGGCAGACAAGAAAGGAAAACTAGATTTTAACTTTTGGTTGGATCCAGTGGGAAGTTATCACATGCATCGCCTACTCCATCAGTGTCAGCATCTGCCTGGTCTGCATTTGATACAGCTGGACAGTTGTCTGCATTGGCTCCTAGTCCATCGCCATCTGCATCATTGTTTGGATCCAGTGGGAAGTTATCACATGCATCGCCTACTCCATCAGTGTCAGCATCTGCCTGGTCTGCATTTGATACAGCTGGACAGTTGTCAGCTCCATCTGCAAAAGTATCGTTATCGTCGTCTGGATCACATGCATCTCCTACAGTATCATTATCAGTATCTGTCTGGTCGTTTACAACTAGAGGACAGTTGTCAGCTCCATCTGCAAAAGTATCGTTATCGTCGTCTGGATCACATGCATCTCCTACAGTATCATTATCAGTATCTGTCTGGTCGTTTACAACTAGAGGACAGTTGTCAGCTCCATCTGCAAAAGTATCGTTATCGTCGTCTGGATCACATGCATCTCCTACAGTATCATTATCAGTATCTGTCTGGTCGTTTACAACTAGAGGACAGTTGTCTAAACCGTTTACTACACCGTCGTTATCTGTGTCATCTAGAGATGCATCACATGCGTCATCAATTCCGTCACCATCAGCATCGCCAATGTTTGGACTGGCACATGTATCTGAACTGTTTGGTACGTTGTCATTATCTGTATCGTTTGGAAATAGATCACATGCGTCGTCTATTCCGTCACCATCAAGATCTACTCCCAAGTCAGCTATACTAGGACAGTCATCAGAACTGTTTGGTACACCGTCGTTATCTGTGTCATCTAGAGATGCATCACAAGCATCGTCTATTCCGTCACCATCAAGATCTATTCCCAAGTCAGCTAGACCAGAACAGTCATCAGAACTGTTTGGTACACCGTCGCCATCAGAATCAATCAAGGGATCACATGCGTCATCAATTCCGTCACCATCAAGATCTACTCCCAAGTCAGCTATACTAGGACAGTCATCAGAACTGTTTGGTACACCGTCGCCATCAGAATCAATCAAAGGATCACATGCATCATCTATTCCGTCACCATCAGCATCTCCAAGGTTTGGACTAGCACATGTATCTGAACCGTTTAGTACACCGTCACCGTCTCTATCATCATCACATGCATCACCAAGTGTATCTTCATCAGCATTTGTTTGTCCTATGTTTGATACTGTAGGACAGTTATCTACATTGTTTAGTACACCGTCACCGTCTCTATCATGATTTTGTGTAGTGACACATGGACCCTCATAGTCTCCGTGACGAAGGTGTGCTAAGACTGCTGGAGGACCCACTGTAATTGTATGAGCATTTCCTGGATTTCCTGGCGGGATATGACATATAACACCCTTAACTGTAGAACTTGATAAAACTAAAACTGCCTCAGAGTTTTCCTTTCCTTGTTTATTTTCATCTGATTTTCCTTTGTTCTCTTTATTTACATCACTTGATTTTCCTTTACCTTTATTATCATCACTTGAGTTTACATTCTCCTCTTTTTTATCGCTTGATTTTCCCTTGTTCTCTTTATTATCTCCATTACTATTACCTCCTGGTGCCGCAGATACGTTTGCAGCGCTGCTAAAGGCGCCTAGTATTAGAACAGTTATCATCAAAAGTAATTTTATTTGCGCAAAGTATGACGTATTATTCATTTTGTAACCTCTTGTAATTTTGATTTGAGATGGATTTAAGTTTCACTACTTGTTCCATGATTGGAACTGATATAGGTATTTGGACGCATATTGCGTCAAGTTGCGTCATGATCTCAAAGCTAAATGTTTTCACTAAAAATCAGAAAGATTAATTTTATATAATAGTAAAGTAGCTGTTGTGAGCAATACTTAATAATTATGATTGGAAAGGGATTTTCCGATCTATTTTCTTGTTATGATGATATCATATAACCTGTAAAGAGTTTTTTTATGTTTTTGTGTATAATCAATTGATTTTATGATAATTAAATGAATTTAGATTCGAATCTTTATCCAGATTGAAGAAAAGAATTCATATCAAAACTTGTTGCAATTTTAATTGATAATAGAAAAAATGTGTAATAATTATCTACAATTATGGCACTATGAAGTCTACTAGAGCCCAACCGTTTGCCTTAACGGTTACCTTTACAGGATTTGGACTGATTGTAGTACCTTCTAGTTTTACTGTAAATGTGGCAGATTTTCCAGTATGCTTGTAGGAAAGTAGGTAGACTCCATCACTATCAGTTGTAGTCGTAGCAATTAGGTTGGAAGGAATTAAACTAGTGCCTTTGTATATCTTGATTGTAACACCCTGCTGAGGTTGATCACTTGTATCGGTAACTATTCCGGCAAATCCTGGGTCATGTTTGAATGAATTAACGTTTATTATTTCGGTCTCATATGTAGCAGGATCCATGACTGCGAAGTTATAGACGCCGTTGTTTGGAATAAGGAATTCACCTACACAATCTGTACTAGAGTCGGCATTATCACCTGTACATTTGTAATAGCCGGGAGTCTTCTTCAGCCCATAGTCAAGATGGATTGTAACATAAACAAGACCCGATGATGGAACCGTTCCTGATACATTTATTGTTACTTGAGTATCTCCTATTGTTGGTGAAGCTTGGTAGTCAGGGAGAACAATTGCCAAAGCGCCGCTAGGTGTGGTTGTGAACATTGCTGTTAATCCGTCTGGCATGGTCCCGGTTATCGTAAATTGGCTGGTGATATCACCTGAAGGTACAAACTCGCCGCTTCCACCGATGCTAACACCGCTGTAGACGTGAATTGGTACAGCACCCTGTGTTACATACGGATAAGGAATCTTGATATCAAGTGAGACTGGGTCATCCACATCCCCAGTGAAGAAGACGTTGTCATAGAACTGACCGGGGTTACTTGCTCTCTGCTTCCAGCCCATTGGATTTAGAGGATCCTGTGTAAATATGAGTCCGAACTGTTGCCCATTGTCTGGATCCGAGTCACGATCAAACTCTCTAAGGCTACTATCTGTGACTCTGATAAATGGTAGATCGTCATTTGTTATGGTACATGTCTTTGTTTCACCTGCAGATATAGAACCGATACAGTCAGCTGATAAGCTTGTAGTATAGCCAGCTGGTCCTGACTCACCGACTGAATATGGTCCTGCATCTAATCCAACAATTGTACCGGGTGATTCTGCACCTGGGAATGAAGCTGGTGATACATTAGTACCAGTAACAGACATTGTAAATTGATCAGCTGTTGCATCACGACCGTCGTCTAAAATTACATGTTTGATAACTATCAAGCGTGCTTGCATTTTGTTTAGATAAATACACTCGACAGTCTCGTCTGGTTGCACATTAAATGTTGTTTGGCCAGTGCCTGTATCTCCTGAGCTGGCTCCAGTCAGATCCTCTCCATCACTACATGTGATGCTAGTTAGATCCCATCCAGCCGGAACTAATTCTGTTGAAGTGTATATTCCTGGTGCAACAACTTTCATTATCATTCCACCGTCTGATATGACATCTGCAAGTTCACCAGTAAATGTGAAACTAGTAGTGTCACCGTCTGGTAGAGTCTGCTTGGTTATCTTGATCTTGCCTAGCTTGCTGTTTAGATAAATACACTCGACAGTCTCTCCTGGTTGCACATTAAATGTTGTTTGGCCAGTGATTTCATCGTTAAAGCTGTCATCGCTACAAGTGATATCAGTCAGTACCCATCCAGCTGGAACTATCTCTGTTGTAGAGTAGAATCCAGGTGGAACATTTTTCATTAACATTCCACCATCTGAAATTGCATCATTGAATTCACCAGTGAATGTAAAGCTTGTAGTGTCACCGTCTGGTAGAGTCTGCTTGGTTATCTTGATCTTGCTCACCATTTCGTTAGTAAAAGTACAGTCAATATCCCTATTGCTCCCGCTGGGTATGGTTATTGTGACTGTACGTGTACTAAGGTCTTCAACCCAGGTAACAGGAGGAGAACCAGAAGTAGTACAGGAAATATCTGTCAATACAAAACCAACTACAGTCCCTTCTGTCACAGTATATCCACCATTTGCTAAAGAAGTGAAGACTTTGAAATTTGGCAATGTAATATCACTATCATCATCCAAACTAAATGCGCTCAGGCCAGTGCCTGTAGTTGTAAATGAAAAGTCTTGTGAGTCATCTAGTACCGTATTCTTTCTTATTGTAATGTCACACCCGTTATTACAAGGATCAATAACATAATCAAACTCTACAGGACTTCCAATTACTTTCAAATCAAAAGTGTATTGGCTCCCAACAAGGTTAGTTAGTAGGATTTGATACACTCCTTCTTCGGAAATTGTTCCAAAAGCAGCAAGGGGTGTGTTCGAGTCTTTCTCATAAACTTCTACTGTACTATCAGAATAGCTGCTCTTTGCAAAAATTGTAATATCATTTTCGTTTGTTAGAGCCTGCTCAAACGTTACTCGGATATAATCGCCAGCTGGAATCTCACTTGTAAAGACGCCGTCCCTATCTTTTACTTGGTCATAAACATCTTCAACAAAGTTTCTTGCAGAATCCAAGTGTTCTGCATGTGTAGCAATAATTATTCCTTCAATTACGAAAGTTTGTTCCGAAAGCTGTGGAACTATCCACTGCATCTGGTCTGTAATTCCATTTTCATCAGTATCAACAAATGTTACTGAAAATCTTGGATCTGATGTCACATCAGTTTTTACACCATCAACCATCCAGTATAGCTTAAGCTCTACACCTTGTGAAACCAAATCTTCAGGAATATCAGAATATGATTTTACATCAGTATAGTGTAACGCAGAATCATGTGCAACAGTGACCTCTTTTTGGTACAAATCTTCAGTTGAAGTATCTTGCTCTACTGTATATGGTGCTGGAGTTTCAAATGAAATGTTGTAAGCATCTGCAGGCTGATCAATGACAGCAAGTGTTGTGTCAGCTCCATCTTGTAGCATTTCAGGATCTGATATTGATACAACTGTGGTATCTGCAGGAGCTGTATCTGTTATTGTTACTGCAAATGAGTCTAAAGTTTCACCACTCGATGTTTGAACGTCAGTGATTTCTGCATCAGCTGGCACCTCTATCGCTACTGCGTTGGGAGCTGAAAGTTCTACGGTTTGGGTCCAAGTTACTGGCTGACCTATCTCAATTGCATCATGTTCTAGTGAGCCAGTTGTTTCTATTGGAATAGAATCTATAACGGCTGGATCAGTTGATTCGGTTGTTTCAGCTGCTGGTTCTGTTGCAGTTTCAGCTGCTGGTTCTGTTGCAGTTTCAGCTGCTGGTTCTGTTGTGGTTTCAGCTGCTGGTTCTGTTGTGGTTTCAGCTGCTGGTTCTGTTGCAGTTTCAGCTGCTGGTTCTGTTGTGGTTTCAGCTGCTGGTTCTGTTGTGGTTTCAGCTGCTGGTTCTGTCGAGCTTGTATCAGTCGTAGAGGTCTCTTCACTTACCTGAGCAAGAACAACTGGCATTGACATTGGAACGGCAATAGCTAGTGTTCCAGTTAAGAGCAGTACTGCGCAAAGCAGACTCGTAATTTTCCTAAGTTTATCTTTAATTTGATCCATCTATTTCACTATTTTTTGTATCAGTAAAGGATCGAATTATGTTATAAAAATCATGTCTACCAAAGTTGGGAATACACCGAACAGAAATGAAATTCTTTCAAGATCTAAAGAATTCCTGTACAAAAAAAAAGCTGATCCATACAGCAGTGACGATTTGCTGGAAATAATGATTTTAATACCTTGGATTTTTAAATCATGAAAATGGCTCAACGCTGCAGGTTCTGTAAAAAGACCCTTGGATCCTGCACCTGTGATGAGAACCAATTAGGAGACTATTACAACAAACCAAAAGAACGCGATGATCCATACGGCTAAAATGAATCCAATTTCTGGCATAAGGGAGAATAATCATAATTTAAACAAGAGCTCTGGAAACATAGATTAATGAACATTTTATCGATAGCCGGTTCTGACCCATCTTCTGGTGCTGGCATACAAGCTGACATCAAGACCTTCTCATCTCTAGGTGTATACGGTCTTTGTGTAATAACTGCAATAACTAGTCAAAACACGAAAAAATTTTCCAGAGTTGAAACAGTTTCAAATGGCATGATAAAAAGCCAGCTAAAATCAGTCTTGTCAGATTTTAAAATTGATATGATAAAAATAGGAATGGTGTATAGCTCTGGAATAATAAAGACAGTTTATTCCTTGCTTAAAAAAACAAAGATTCCTATAGTTTTAGATCCAGTCTTTGAATCAACAACAGGGGGAACACTATTACAAAAAGAGGCATTTAATGATTTCAAGAAATTCCTTGTGCCATTATCTTATATCATAACACCAAATGTTTTTGAAGCTGAGAAACTCTCAGGTGTAAAAATTAAAAACGAGCAGGACGTGAGAAAAGCTGCAAATAAAATTCATAATCTTGGGGCAAAAAATGTAATAGTCAAGGGAGGACATTTGCATGGAAATGTCTCAAGAGACTTTGTTTTGGGAGATTCCAAGTTTTATTCTTTTTCTTCAAAAAAGATCCCAGTTACAATTCATGGCAGCGGATGCACTTTTTCAGCCTCACTTGCTGTGGCTTTGGCAAAAGGCAAGAGCCTGAAAGACGCAGTAAGATTTGCAAAAGAGTTTACAACAGAATCAATTAGAAATTCACAAAAGATAGGAAAAGGAGTTACAATTGTAAGTGTTGATACTAAAGATAAGATAGAAAAAGAACTGTCGGAGGCAATTTCAACTCTTACAAAAATAAAAAACATATACAAGATAATCCCAGAGGTGCAGACAAACTTTGTATTTTCAAAACCAAATCCAAGATCAATAAATGATATACTAGGAGTGTCAGGCAGGATTGTCAAGGCTTCTAGATCAATTATTCCTGCAGGCAACCTAGAGTATGGAGGTTCAAGGCATGTGGGCTCTGCACTATTAGAAATGGTATCAAAGTTTCCAGCTACAAGATCAGCTATTAACATAAGATTTGATAAAAAATTTATAAAAAAAGCAAAGACAAAAAAACTCTTGGTAAAAAGTTATCAAAGATCTGACGAGCCTTCTAAAACAAAATCAAAAGAAGGAAGAACAGTCTCATGGGGAATAAAGGGAATAATCAAAGATACAAAAAAGGCACCTGATTTAGTATATCATACAGGTGATATTGGAAAAGAACCTATGATCATAATATTTGGAAAAAACCCAAAAGACGTACTGGATAAGCTTGCCAAAATTATTTGAAGAATCATCCGTTCACAATAAATACCTAGAATCTTAACCAAAATTTGTGAAGGCTGTAATTCTAGCAGGTGGACTAGGCACTAGGCTTCAACCATACACAACTTTTCTTCCAAAGGCAATGCTGCCACTGGGAGACAAACCATTACTTGAGCATCTCATAAACTGGATCAAAAAAAACAAGATAGATTCAATTGTTATTTGTGTCAGCTATTTACGAAAATCAATCGAGGATTATTTTGAGGACGGAAGCAGGTTTGGAGTAGATATACAATATGCCATATCAAACAGACCACTTGCCACTGCAGGCCAGCTAAAGACAGCTGAAGAATACATCGATGACACCTTTGTATGCGTTTATGGCGATTCCATTTTTGATTTTAATCTAAAAAGCATGATATATCATCACAAAAAGAAAAAACCTGCAATAACAATGGCATTGTCAGAGTACAAAACAAAGCTAAAGTACGGATTCATAGAGACTGACAAAAATGGCAAAGTTACTACATGGAGAGAGAAACCAGAGATCAAAGGCAAGATCAACATTGGATGTTATGTCATGGAGCCTAGTGTTCTCAAAGTAATACCGCCAAACAGACCATTTGGAATGGATGAGGTCATAAGCAAAGTCATGGCACGCAAAGACAAGGTAATTGGATATATGATAAAAAAAGGTTTCATGGATATTGGAGACAAGAATTCATACAGGCAAGCTTACCAGCACCATCTTGGAAAACTTGGGAAGATTTGATGTCATACCATGGATGAAATAAAAATACGCGAATTAAAAGAAAAGGATCTTTTTAATGGCTTTTTAGAGTCACTTGACTCTCTAAGAAAGGCAAGTGGTTTGAGCCCAAAAAAGGCAAAGGAGGTTTTTAAAAAAATAAAATCAGATAAAAATTACAAGATCTATGTCGCAATATTCGATTCAAAGGTTGTAGGAACTGCCGCTATATTTATTGAGCAAAAATTCATTCATGATGGCGGCAAGGTTGGCCACATCGAGGACGTATCTGTCAGAAAAAAATACAAGGACAAGGGCATTGGCCAAAAGATTGTAAAAGTACTCCTTGAATACGCAAAAAAGAAAGACTGTTACAAAACAATTCTAGACTGTACTGACGATTTGATACCATTTTATGAAAAGATTGGTTTCAAGCGCCACTCTAATTCCATGAGATTTGATAACTAGTAGTATATTTTTTTTGGTTTTGGTTTTAATCTAAACAAAAGTGCGCCCACTATCATTACTGGTATGGAGACTGCCATGAAAAGAGGCGGTGTAACTGTTACTTCGGTTACAAGATATTGAAAAGGTATCTTTGCAAGCATGAGATTTGCAAGATACATTCCAGCTAAAAGAATTGCTCCGCCAGCAATAATCATCGAACCAATAAGCCTTGAACCAAACCTGCGTGACAGCAAGTATGACGTTCCAGCTAGAATCACAGCAGGCGCGACTCCAATTGAGATGTATTGTAGTATTTTTCCGCCAGGTTGAATTTCTTGAGTAGGGTTTGAAAGATAATTAAATATTGTTATTATTTCAGCAACAAACATTACAAAGAGTCCAAGACTAGCAGCTGCAATCCATTTCTCAATTGCCATAAAGTATGATTTTCTAGGTCAATAAATAAACCAAGTGTTGTGTATGTAATGGATGGGGTAATGATTATTAAAAAAATTTTGATGTGCAAAACGGTGGATTGTTTTTCAATAGACTGACAGATCATGAGAGAATAATTGTCACGAGTTGAATATCGAGAACTGTTGTTTCATGAACCAGAAACCCTTTTTAGCCGATCGATGATAAAATAATCATTCAATGGAAACTAGAATGGAACCACACAGGGAGATTAGAAAAATTATGAAACAATTTCACCTCTACAGACGAGTTACTGATAAAGAGATAAGACTTCTTAACATGAAGATTGCAAAATTGCAGAAAATGATAGAGAAAAGTATGATGCACGAAGACAATCCTGATGAGTATGAGGTTAAGGCAATTAGAAATTTTGATGCCAAGAAGACAAAAGGCAAACTGGTGTTTGTCCCCCTAGATTCATCAATCTAGGTAAACTTGACGATCAAGGTTCTAGTCAAAAAAGAAATTTCTGACAACATCGATGTATTTTCTTCTCCTCTTAAGAATAAGATCAAAGAGGCGTTAAGAGAACTTGAAACTACATGGCCAATGACAAGACTTGATATAAAGAAACTAAAAGGATATGACAATCATTACAGGATTCGCGTTGGAGATTATAGAATTCTCTTTTTCCGCGAGTCAGGTACTGCGCTGGTGTATGATGTCTCACGCAGAAGTGACAACACATACAAAGGAAAACATTAGCTGCACTACATATTGGGCAGATTAAATTTATAATTTAAACAATACCAACCAGTCCAGCAAGTTCTTTTCTGCAAGAAGAGCCAAGTTCTTCTGCAGCTTTTTCTGGAGTGATTTTGTTTAGAAAAACACCATATCCTCTTTCTAGCCCAGACCAGTGTTCAGACTGGGGATAAACTTCGATATGCCAGTGAATCTGTCTGTTGTTTTTCTTTTCTGGAGAAAGATGAAACACCATGTTGTAAGATGGATTCTTCATTGTATTTGCCAGTCCACCAAGTGTTGCGCGCAGAATTAGAGAAAGATCGTTTATCTCTTTTTGTGTAATCTTTGAAAAACTCGTTGTATGTTTTTTTGGATATATCCAAAATTCATATGGATGTGATGGAGCCCAAGGACAAAAGGCAAGAAAGCCTTCAGTTTGAAGTATCTGCCTTGGTCCCCCGGTTTCTGTGGCAACTGCCTGACACATTGAGCAGACTCCTTTCTCGTTTAGAATTTTGTGAGCAGCTTCTGCCTCTTGCTCTATGATTGGAGGAATCGTAGAAAATGTTACAATGTTTAGATGAGGATGAGGGGTAATGCCGCCTGCTTCTTTACCATGATTTACGTATATTGACACATATGTTACTCCCCTTTGTGTATAGAGCCAGCGCAATCTGTCCTGAATTACGACAAGGACGTTTGACCATTGTTCTGTACTAATTGATGAAAGAGGATCTTTGTGACTTTCAGATGCTACTACGATATAGTGATATCCGTAGGCTGGTTCACTGTAAAGCGGTCTGTCACTGTAAGAGTTTTCCGAAGTTGTAGTTACCACAGGGGTTTTGCTTTCAAAGACTCGTACAGACCAGTCTCGAACAAAATAGTCCTCGCTGTCTTGCAGTCTTTGCAACATTCCATCCTTTGCTACAAGAGAAAGCAAAGACGGGTTTGTCATCTCTTCATTTCCAGGACAGAAAGGACACTTTTTTGAATCATTTACGACGTGATTTTCGGGAGAAACGATAACAAATCTCTCAATTGTGTAATCCTTTCGTAGATCTCCCATTAGTTAACATCGAGGAGGTAGTAATTTAAAACCTT
>Ga0209431_10003097_pt1 | contig 13314 bp, 17 predicted proteins | sample RifCSP13_3_FD_184021 | JGI IMG/M metagenome (GOLD analysis project Ga0209431, IMG submission 184021) | Soil microbial communities from Rifle, Colorado - Rifle CSP2_sed 13_3 (SPAdes) (version 2) | ecosystem: Environmental > Terrestrial > Deep subsurface > Rock core/Sediment | place: Rifle...
AATTAGCTTGTAATTTCAGTCTGTTACAATTTGGTTCCCCCTCCCCTTAATCCCCTCCCGCCAGGGGAGGGGAGTTTTCGAATGGGAACTAAATAGTCATGATGGAACTTTCAGGTTACGAATTGCCAGAAGTTTACTGCCTAATAATGCCATTTGTCAAGGAAGTTTCACTTTACGGAATGGGGTTTATTATTGTATACTTTAAATGAGCATGACGGTTACTTCAAGTATTCGTCACGCGACATTGCGGAGGTTCTCGACATAGAAAGACATGTTAATATACTCAAGACTGCCGCTGACAACGTCCTTCGACATAAGGTAAGAACCCTTGTTGTTATTCTGTGCCTCCTTGCCATCCTTTTCCCGTTCCTGACCGCTATGGCCATATCCGAGGGGGTAAAGGCGGAGTCCCTGGCCTCGGTCATGGAAGGGGCTGACATATACGTGACCCTGGACCAGTACGGTAAAAACGCCCCCGTTCCGTTAAGATACCTGGATGAGGTTAAAAAAATAAATGGTGTGATGAGGGCCGTGCCAAGGGTCTTGGGAAGGACTTACCTTGGCGATAGACTTGCGGTTGTTGTTGGGATCCCGGCTGGAGAGCTTCCGCCATCGGTCGAATGCGTGGAAGGAAAACCTTTTAGTAGCAGCGGGGAGGCAGTCATAGGTGTCGGCCTTGCAAGGCATTTCAATTTTGGCGTGGGTCACGCCTTCATGCTCGGCGGGACAAAGGGGAAGATGCTCAAGGTAACCGGGCTCTTCAAAGCGGAATCCAGTATCTGGGCCTCGGACCTTATATTTATCCCTTTTGAGGACGCCTCCGAGATATTCAAGACCGGAGATCTGGCCACGGACTTTTTGGTCTATACAAGGCCCGGCTATACTCCTGCGGTGGCAGAAGCACTTAAAAAGGTGGAGGGGGCTTCCTTCAGGATACAGAGCAAGGAACTGGTGAAACAGTACTTTAATAAGGGTTTTACGCTCAAAGGCGGGATATTTACCGCCCTTTATACAGTTGCCTTTGCCCTGGCTATCCCTGCCCTTCTGGTGTCATCCGGTTTCGGCCTTTCCGAGAGGAGGCGGGAGATCGGGGTGCTGAAGGCCACAGGCTGGCAGACGTCAGAGGTCCTTGAGATGGTGGTCTTTGAGAACCTCATTATATCCTTGACTGCGGCTCCACTGGCGCTTCTGATCGCCTTTTTATGGCTCAAAGGACTGAACGGCCTATTCATAGCCCAGTTCTTTATAGCCGAGATAGGGCTCTTCCCGCCTTTCAACGTCCCGGCCAGGTTCCTGCCGGTCCCGGCATTTTTATCATTTTTCTTTTCGCTTATACTCACCATGGTCGGGAGTCTTTACTCATCATGGAGGGCGTCAGTAATTCCGCCTGCGGAAGCGATGAAGTAAACTCGGCGAGTAGCGAGGAGTTAGGCGCAGGGTGGGCTGTGCCCACAAATGAGAAAACTATGGAAACCATAATAAAGACAGAAAAACTCACAAAGCTATACAACCAGAACACCTCTTATGAGGTCAAGGCCCTCTGGGATATTGACATAGAGATAAAAAAGGGGCATATAGCCATCTTGAGCGGGCCTTCAGGTTCAGGGAAGACGACCCTTATTTCTCTTTTGGGGGCCATAGACAGGCCTACGAGAGGGAAGGCGTTCCTTATGGGGGAGGAGCTGACTGCCATGTCCGACGTGGCCCTTTCCAGGATAAGGAGGGAGACCATAGGTTTCGTTTTCCAGAGCTTCAACCTTATACCCAGGCTCTCTGCCTTAGACAATGTGGCATTCCCTTTGATACCGATGGGAGTTTCACTAACGGAAAGGCACAGAAGGGCATCGGAACTCCTTCACAGGTTTCAGATGGGGGAGAGGATGCGCCATACCCCTGAGGAACTTTCAGGAGGGCAGCAGCAGAGGGTTGCCATTGCAAGGGCCCTGATAAACAACCCGCATATCATCATAGCGGATGAGCCCACCTCAAACATAGACGCGGAGTCGGTAAGATATCTGATAGAAACCCTTCAGGCCTTAAAGAAGGAGGGGAGGACGATCATCATATCTACCCACGACCAGTCACTCTTTAATCTTGCGGATGTCATATTTGATGTGAAGGACGGAATAATAACAGGGATGAGGGAATTCAAGCAGTGATTATAAATATCTTTACCATCATAAGTCTTTTCATAGCAGCTATATCCCTTATTTTAGGGATATTCCAGGCAGGCGTCTCTGTTTTTTTATATAAAGAATGGGGAAAGGCTGGGACAGGAGAGGAAAGGACCAGGCTTGAGGATTTTGCATATCTGGTACTTCTTATTGCCAGCGTCATACTGATGGTCAGGCTCCTTTCATGGCCCCTGTTCTATGCAACCTTAAACAGCTATGTCTCCGAGATACAGGGCGCCATGTGCGTGGCAGGCGTTGCACAGATACAATCGTCGATGGCAAGGCTTTTACAGACAGTAAAGCCCCTTGTCTTCTTTGCCGTTGGAGGATGGCTCCTCTTAAACATGCTGGACAGGACAACGAAGATCGGCCCTTTGATGAAAAAGAAGTTCCTTCTCCTCTCTCTCGTGAGCCTCTTTGTCATAGGAGATTCGCTGGGGGAGATGGTCTACCTCTTCAAGGTCAAGGCCACATCATCTGTAGCCTGCTGCACCACCATCTTTGATGTGCCATCCAGAAGCTCTGCCTTGATACCAAGGTCTATCTTCGGGGAAGGATATGGCGGACTGATGATCCCCATCTATTATATCTCTAACTCCATCGTTATCGGCTTTCTCGGCATCCTGCTCTGGACCGGCGGTACGGGCATTGTCACCTTGTCTGTGGCCTCCCTGCTGGCCATCCTGAATATACCGTTTACAGGCATCTGTGCCCTCGAAAAGGTAGCGCCTGCCTTAATGGAACTTCCTTACCATCATTGCCTTTACTGTTTTCCTAAAAACGTACCTGACGGGGCCATTATAATAACCCTTTTTGTCATAGGTACATTCTCCTCCGGATGGGCTCTGATGCTGAAGGCTATAGGAAGGTCCCCCGAAACCGAGGCGACGCTGCATAGATACATAAAGAACCTTCTCTGGCTTTCCTTTGTAGGACTTCTCTCATCTATGATGATGGTAAGTGTGCACCTGATTGTGGGTTAATTATGAAAAAATGGCCGATAATAATCGTTGTTGCCTTCACCCTTATCGCTGTGGCAGGCTCTCTTTTCAAGAAATCCGGGGGTGACGTTTGCGCCCTTGATGCAATAAAGATAGAGCCTATATATCAGGTGGACATCACCCCTGCCGATGGGAAGACCTTGAAGTTCTGCTGCATCGGGTGTGCGAGGAAGTGGCTGGCAGGAAATAAGGGGAAGGTCGAGTATATAACTGTTACCGATGAGGTGACAGGGAAGAGGATAGATTCATCCATCGCCTACTTCGTGGAAAGCAGTATCGTCACAAACCAGTCCACAGGCAACAGAATCCACGCCTTCTCGGAAAAGGCCGATGCTGAGAAGCATGCAAAAGAATTTGGCGGGACTATCATACAAAATCCTTTTGCCGAACCTTGATTATGGAAGATAAAGACAAATGCACAACCTGTATCCCTTCTGATGCCCCGTTTGATTATATCAACACACCCGGCGCCAGGGCTGCCAGGGAGGCTGGCCTTGTTAACCTGGCAGAACTTCCTGAGGGCGGGAAAGGGATAGTCGAGAGCATATCCGAAACAGACCACGACTTGGACCATCTGGTCAGTATAGGACAAAATCCAGCCTTCGTGAAAGGGATGGAGGTAACGGTGCTTGCCAAATCCCCCAACAACGGGCCGGTCATTATCCAGGCAGGCGGCAATGTCTACGACATCTGCAACGACGTGGCATCAGTGGTCTGGGTGGGAAAAACGGCTTAGACCTGTTACGGTATTCCCAAAAGCATAAAGGCCACACCAAACATTATCATCAAGGGGCCTATGTTTGAAGAAGGGACCTTTGGCCCGACATAAAAGGACTGTGGCTCGGAAAACCTTCCTTCAAGGCCATCCTCATCGATGGCGCTGACCCTTGCAAAATAGTCGCCCTCTTCCAGCGTCCCCACGGTTACCCTGGGACCTTCTATATATTTGAGGTCTACATCTGTCTCTGAAAAATCTTTGTTTTTGGAAATCTGGAGATGGTACCTCTCCTCCTCGCTTCTCCTCTTCCATCTGAAAGTGGTGCTGGTCTTTGTCGAGGCAGGAGGGTTCAAGGACGGAGGTTCCGGAATAGGCCTGACCACGAAGGACCTGGATTCAGAGAACTTCCCTTCAAGGCCTTCCTTGTTTATGGCCGATACCCTCCAGTAGAAACCTCCTGCCTCTAATACCTCAATCCTCTTTTCTGTATTATAGCTCTTTTCGTCGATAATGATCTTATCAAAGCCAGGCCTTGCAGAAATCTGGATGTGATATAGGGTCTCTCTTCCGGAAGGAGACCAGGAAAGATCCATCTTTCCATCTACAGACCGAAACTTGTCTTCAGGGAAAAGAAAGGTTGGCGCTGCCGGCGAGCCATTTGTCTTGACCTCTATTCCTTTTCCTGATACCTCCAGGGGAGAAAGCCTGACAATCGTTACATCCTGCCCCTCACTGCCTCCAGAGAGTTCTGCCAGCTCGTTATTCACCTTAAATACTATGAATGAAGATGCACCGATCCAGATGGTTGTCCCCTCATCTAATGTCTCTCCCTCTTTGAGGATATGCCACTCCTGGCCGGCCTTCTTAACTAAGGCAGTCCCCTTTACGGCCGTGACAAGGCCTTCGGCAAAGGATACAAGGGGAAGAAGGAATAAAATAACTGCACTTATCAGGATTGACTTTCTTGTCATCTGTCTAATGCCCTTCTCAGCTCATCTGTTAGGGAAATCCCACTGTCCCTCAGGAATTCCGTCCTTCCTCTCTCAAAGTACCTGAGGTAGTTGGCGTAGTAGACAACGCCTCCGCAGTCGGTATCCTCGTAGTAAACCCTTATGGGTAGCATGGGTCAAAGATATCAAAAACATAGGACAGTTACAAGGGAAAACAGCCTCTCACACCCTGAGGTTCGGGTCCAGGGCATCCCGCAGATGATCCCCAAGGATATTGAAAGAAACTGTTGTTACGGCAATGGCAAGACCGGGGGCTATGACCATCCAGGGTGCGGAAAGTATATAGACCCTTCCAGTGCTTATCATAGAGCCCCAGGTGGGGGTAGGAGGCTGGGCGCCTAGTCCCAGGAACGAAAGGGAAGCCTCTGCCAGGATGAACCCTCCGATACGGAGTGAGGAAACGACAATTGCAATAGGCAAGGCATTCGGCAGGATATGCCTTAGGGCCACCCTGTAGCCTGAACAACCTAATGCCTTTGCAGCCTCTACATATGGAAGTTCCCTTATAGTTAGGACCGTACTCCGCATAAGCCTGGCAAAAGAGGCCCAGCCAACAACCCCAAGGGCTATTATCACCGTATAGAGCCCCGGAGGAAGGACGGCTGATATGGCTATGGCCAGCAGCAGGGACGGGAAAGCCATGACTATGTCTATAAGCATGGTAATGACGTGGTCAACCTTTCCGCCTATATACCCGGAGGCAAGACCTATAAAAAGCCCGATTGCCATGGAAACGACAGTAGCAGTGACCGAAACAAAGAGCGACAACCTGGCGCCGTAAAGTATCCTGCTCAGGACGTCCCTTCCCTTATTATCTGTCCCTAATGGATGTTGAAAAGACGGCGGCATTCTTAAAGAGTCGAGATCTATGGAAAGAGGGTCGTAAGGCGAGATAAGGGGGGCCATAATCGCAACGAGGATAATCCCCGAAACGAAAACAGCTGCCGAAAGAGCGATCTTGTCTTTATAGATTCTCATTTCCATAATCGCCGGATTACATCAAGATCTTTCATATACTGCCTCCGTCTCTAACTTCCCCTATTTCATAACTCCCCCCTCCCCTCTTGCCAAGAGGGGAGAAGTCCTACGCCCTTGCCCCTCCTCTTAGGCAAGAGGAGGGCGGGAGGAGTTAGTCAAATATCATCCCTTGCCCTCAGTCCTGATCCTTGGGTCCAGATAAGAATACGAAATATCCACCAGGAGGTTTATGGCCACAAATACCACAGCTCCCACCAATACAGTCCCCATTACCACAGGGTAGTCCCTCTTCATGATCCCGTCCAGGGCGTATCTGCCCATCCCGTCCCATCCGAATATGGTCTCCGTGAGGACGGAGCCGTTGAGGTAGCTCCCGAAATCTATCCCTATCAGCGTTACTATTGGAATAAGGGCGTTCCTCAAGGCGTGTTTCATTATAACCTTGAACTCATTAAGCCCCTTTGCCCTGGCAGTCTCTATATATGGCTTTGAAAGTACCTCCAGCATGCTGGACCTCGTTATCCTCGATATATATGCCGCTGAGTGGATTCCAAGGGTTGATGCAGGGAGTACGAGATAGATGAGGGAGGTTCCTGTCCCGGATGGCGGAAGCCAGTGAAGGATAAGGGCAAAGAGCAGCATCAGTACAAGCCCCACCCAGAAGACGGGGAGGGATATCCCCCAGAGGGCTATCAATGACGCTGTTTTACCTATGAAATTATTTCTGAATGCCGCTGAAATTACGCCCAGAGATATGCCAAAAAAGGTTGCAAGAATTGTTGCCGCCAGGGCCAGCTTGAACGTGTTCGGGAGCTTTTCCGCTATGTCTTCCGAAATCTTCCTGTCTGTGTAATAAGACCTCCCCAGCTCCCCCTTTAATATCAGGCCCAAATATCCTAGGTACTGGATGAACACAGGCCTGTCCTCGCCCAGGTCTTTCTTTATCTTCTCCACAACCTCCTTGGGAGCCCTCTCTCCCACCATCCCGGCAGCCGGGTCTCCGGGGACCGCCTTCATAAGGAAGAATGTGACTATGGTAACGCCCAGAAGGGTTGGGATGAAGAGGAGAAGTCTTTTTAGGATATAGGTGGTCATATTTGAGATCACTATAACGTAAAACCATATTGAAGACAACTCTACTTGACATCATGTGTACATTGCTGTAATTTGTATACATTAACAAAGCGGAGGGGATATATGCAAGTAATCGCAAAAAAGGCAAAACACTTCAGGCTTGACCAGGCCTTAATTAAGGCCGCGCAAAAGGTCTTGCATGCAAAGACGGAAACCGAGACCATCGAGACGGCCCTCTCTGAGGTAGTCTACCAGGAGAAGGTCAGGAAGTTCATAGAACAGACCGGCGGGAAGTTTAAATTTGAGGGACTTCATTGAGGCCCAAAGCGGTCCTCGATACCTCCTTTCTCATAGAGCATTTCAGAAAAGGGGCTGTCCAGAACGTATTCCTTGACCTGAACAGGCTCTATCACATATCGTTCAGTTCCGTCGTGCTGATGGAACTCTTATCCGGGGCCTATGACGGCAAAGAAAGGAGACTGATCGAGCAGATCAGGGACAACTTCACGGTCGTCACAGTAACGGAAAGACAGTGGTATGTGGCGGGGGAAGTCATGTTGAAGTTAAGACGCGATAAGAAGGTTGACCCGTTGAGGGTCAAGGGTCTGCTCGCCGACGTCCTCATAGCCGTATCCGTTAGAGACATCGGGGCGGTCTTGATTACGAGGAATGAGAAGGATTTTAAGCTGATCAGAGAGGTGCTGGATTTTAAGTATTTGGCTGTGTAACGCTGAGATAACGGGCTTGACCCGTTCAGCGATTGGTTAAATCTTAGGAGAAACCTATGATTACGTTTTGGAATGGGACAAAAGCTTGCAGAATAAGCAAGCAGGCATTGGCGAATCGCTTAATAAACTTTGACAATCGTGAGCCAGACAAAATGCTCCTTATTTGGGAACGCATAGCCCAGATGATGGCTGACAACGAAGAAATCGGTGAACGGACAGAGGAGATGTTTAGGATGAAGGATTAAGCAATTTAACGCTTCGCTTGAGGGGCGCGGCGAACAGACGTTAAACCAAAAACAACAAGTTATTATACAGTTTTCTGTACTTTACCAAAATGAATGATAAGATGTAAATACTTCTGGCAAGGAAATTTTATCCTTTTTTCAGTTTTCTAACTCGATAACACGACTTTTGGGATAATAACGAGAAAACTGGATAAGTCCGAATAATAGTTATCTCTTGCTCTATGGCTCTCTTTTCACCGCTGGCCCCTCACTCCTCCTTGCGGGAGAGGGAAGTTCAAGGACCTACAGAATCCCTTTAATCGGTGGGCACAGCCCACCCTACTTCTTAGATTGTAGGAAGCCATTTTTACCCAACTTCATTATACTCCCTTACCCTAAACTTCACTCCAAGCTCCTTCTCCGCTATCTCCCTGCACCTTTCTACAGGAACTCCAGGAAGGGTAACAACGGTCGCCTGGACATCGGGTATATAGTTTTTAGCCTCTTTAATAAATGCCTTCACCGCCTCGTATGCTATCTCACCCTGGGGCGGGCGGCATATCTTTACATACCTCTCCGCACTCTCCGCATTGAGGCTTATGGATATGGAGTCGACCAGACCTTTAAGCTCAGGGAGTATGTTTCTGCCGTGGACAAGGTTCGCGAGGCCGTCTGTGTTTATCCTTACCTTTAGACCTTTGGACTTGAGCCATTTTGCCACTTCCTTTACCAGGTCCAGCCTCAAGAGGGGCTCTCCGTATCCGCAGAAGACCACCTCCTTGTATCTGGAAGGGTCGCCTGTTGCTGCAATGACCTCGTTAAAATCGGGCTCATGGGAAAGCTCAAGGTAGTGGCCTTTTACGGTATAGGATTTGAATTTGGCGCAGAATGCGCACTGGTTTGTGCATCGGTTTGTGATGTTTAGGTAAAGGGAATCTCTTATGGGATAGGCCAGTTTGACCTCTTTTTCTGCGCCGTCAATCCCGAACAGTTCTTTGACGTTAAGAGTCGTTATCCTTGCCACATCCTCTAATGACAGGCCCTTCACTTCGGCAATGGTTTTTGCTACTTCCCTCACAAAGGCAGGCTCATTCCTCTTCCCCCTGTGAGGGACAGGCGCGAGATACGGGCAGTCGGTCTCCACCAGCATCCTCTCTATCGGCACCTGCTCCACAACTTTTCTCGCATCCTCGGCCTTCGGGAAGGTGATAACGCCCGTAAAAGATATGTAAAAGCCGAGCCTCAGTATCTCTTTTGCAAACTCCGCATCCCCTGAAAAGCAGTGAACGACACCTTTCTTAACCCCCTCCTCCTTCAGAATCCTCAAGGTATCCTCATGGGCGTCCCTGTCATGAATGATAACAGGCTTATTCAGCTCCTTCGCAAGGGACAGAAGCTCTCTAAACCTGGTGACTTGTAACTCCTTTGGCGACCACTCCTTGAAGTAGTCAAGACCTATCTCACCTATGGCCACCACCTTTTTGGATTTGCCAAGCTCTCGAAGGGCAGTGATAGTCGTCTCGTCTATATCCTTCACGTCATGTGGGTGGATCCCTACGGAGGCATAGACGTTTTCATACCTTTCGGAAAGCTCCACAGCCTTCTTGCTGCCGCTAAGGTTGGCGCCGACAGATATCAGGTATCCTACTCCGGCCTCTTTGGCCCTCTTTATGACCTCTTCCCTGTCTAAGTCAAACTCCTTCATCTCTATATGTGCATGGGTGTCTATAAGCATGAAGAAATTATACAGGTTGCAGAGGAAAGGTGTCAATCTATTTGGCCTCTTTGGCAGCGGCTGTCATGGATAAAACGGTATTGACATTTAGGCAAGGCATGTTACCATGCTTCGTCAACTAGCATTCCCTATTTAAGGAGCATATATGCTTGGCAGGCTTAAAGAAAAACTGAGAGAGATAGACGAGAAGGGGGAAATAAGCCCCAGGAGCCCGATAAAGGCGTTTCTTTTTTCTATGCTCTGTCCAGGGTTGGGTCAGCAGTATGCAGGAGGCCTGGCAAGAGGGGTCTCACTGTATACTGCCCTTATTGTTGTTTCCTGGCTTAGCGCAATCCTCTTCATGCTGATAGGGAGCCGAATAAGCATTCTACTTTTTGCCGTGCCTGTTGTCGCCTTTTTCCTGATCGCCGTTGACGCCTATCTTTGCGCGTCTAAACAGCCTCTCGATTATAAAATGAGATGGTACAACAGAAAAGGGATATACATGGGAGTTTTTATGCTCCTACTCGTTACAGTCAATCCCCTCATGGACTTTATGGTAGGAAAGACCGTTGTGAGAGCTTATATTGTGCATGGAACGAGCATGGTCCCGACCCTCCTCGACCACGACCTTTTGCTGGCCAACAAACTTGCGTACAAGGTTTCCAAGCCGAAGAGGGGGGATGTCGTCATCATACTGTTTGGCAAAAACAGGCGATCCGGGGTTACCAGGGTCATAGATGACGAACTAATACGCAGGATTATTGCCGTTCCTGGAGATACCGTTGAGATACGGGGAAATGAAGTCATTGTAAATGGCGAAAAACTGAATGAGCCTTATGCCCTTTACGAGAGCAGCCTTGTCTATAGCGGAGGAACCGAAAACACCCTTCCTCCCCAGAAGGTCCCTGAAAACTCATACTTTGTCTTAGGGGACAACAGGAGTCACAGCCTCGATAGCAGGGTCTTTGGTTTTATTGACATGGAAAGACTTGGCGGCAAGATAACAAAGGTATTCTGGTCATGGAATCTCGAAGAGAAAAAGATAAAGTGGGGAAGGACAGGGATAAGCGTAAGGTAAAGGTCAACCCTTTCTTAAGTACTGCATTTATTCCCTCCATCTCTAACGGAGGCTGCCCCATGGAACCGATTCACCATCTCGAAAAAAAGACTCAAGACGCACTGGCCGGCCTGACAGGTGAGATATCCCTGCTTTGCAAGGACAACCTGCTCTCCATCTATCTTTACGGCAGCGCCGCAGGGAAGGGTTACATCCCGGAGAGGTCGAACCTGAACACCCTCATACTCTTGAAAAAGATAGAGATGGGGACACTCAAGGGGATCGCCGGTATATATAAGAAAAGTTCCAGGTTCAGGATTGTTGCGCCCCTTGTCCTCACCCCCGACTATATAAGATCATCAACCGATGTCTTCCCTATCGAATTCTTGGATATCAAGGAAAACTCCATATTGCTGGCAGGAGAAGGGATATTGAAGGATATTGTCATAGACCTTTCTCAGCTGAGGGAGGAATGTGAGAGGGAGATAAAGGGGCAGTTGGTAAGATTTAGGGGGGCATTCCTTGAGGTCGAAGGGGACAGGAAAGGAATGGAGCGACTTGTCGTCACCGCTGTCTCAAACCTCATCTTCCCTTTAAAAAATATCATGAGACTTTTGAAACAGGAGATGCCTGAAGGAACCGATGCCGTCATAAAGTCCTGCTGCAAGGCCATGAATGTGATAGATACCCCGTTTCTTGAGGCATGGACAATAAAAAAGGTAGGGCATGGGGTCTCCCTTGAAGATCTCTATGCCGTCATTTCCGGTTATATGGACTCCCTTGAAGAGATTTCAAAAAAGATCGATGAAATGAAGTCAGAAGGAAGGTTATGAGGATCAGCCCCTTTATTCTGGCCTCTTTCATCTTTATCCTGATATTCCCTGCAGGTGCAAATGCCGCTAAAAAGGTCTTCCCTCCTCCAGTGGGTTATGTGAACGATTTCGCCGGTGTAATGGATGCCTCATCAAAGGAGAGGCTCTCCTCCTTGCTCACAAGGATTGAGAAGAGCGGGGCTGCCGAGATAGCTGTTGTGACAATCCTATCCATGGAGAAATTGGGTTTTGCAGATATAGAGGAGGTGGCTGTAAGGCTTTTCGAGGAGTGGGGGATAGGAAAGAAGGGAAAAGATAACGGTATCCTTATCATTGCGTCTATAAAAGAGCGGAAGGTAAGGATTGAGGTAGGGTACGGCCTTGAAGGGCAGATACCTGACGGTGCCGCAGGGGAGATAATAAGGAAGGGGATAATCCCGTATTTCAAGAAACAGGGGTTTGGGGACGGACTTTACAACGGCGTCCTGCTCATAGCCGAGAGGATAAATGTTGACGCGGGAGAAAAGGGAAAAAAGATAGAGCCTAAAGACTTTATTAATGAGGACGTTATAAATATAATCATCCTCGCATTTATTGTCCTTGCCATATTGACGTCCGCCGCGTTTAACAGCAGAAGGCGCTTTGGCCGCATGGGCCAGGCGTATCACCGAGCCAGGCACCCTTATGGTGGCTTCTGGGGTTCCGGGGGAGGTGGTTTCGGGGGTGGTGGCGGATTTGGAGGAGGAGGTTTCGGTGGATTTGGCGGAGGCATGAGCGGCGGAGGCGGAGCAACCGGAGACTGGTAAAAATGGCAATTAAACACAGATTGACATGGATTTTTTATGATTGGCACAGATAAACCTGTGTCAAATTAAGGAGGTTTAAATTATGAAGCAGGTGGGAATAGCTCTTGGAGTATTTGCTTTATTAGCTGTTATCTTTGCCGGATGGATGATGGGGTACTACAACCAGTTCGTTAATATGGATGAGGGTATCAAGAACGCCTGGGCACAGGTGGAAAACCAGCTCCAAAGGAGAAGCGACCTGATCCCGAACCTGGTCAATACAGTCAAGGGTTACGCCGCCCACGAGAAGGAGGTCTTCACAAATATAGCTGATGCCAGGGCCAAGCTTGCCGGGGCCAAGAACGTTGGGGACAAGATCGATGCTGCAAATGAGATGACATCAGCCCTTTCAAGGCTTCTGGTGGTTGTTGAGAGGTATCCCGACTTGAAGGCAAATGAGTCATTTAACAGGCTCATGGACGAACTGTCTGGTACAGAGAACAGGCTCGCTGTTGAGAGGAAGAGGTACAACGACCAGGTCCTGGAATACAACCAGATGAGGCGCAGGTTCCCGTCCAATATTATTGCAGGGATGTTCGCCTTCGTGGAGGCAACATACTTCAAGGTGCCGGAGGCGGCAAAGGAAACGCCAAAGGTGGATTTCGGAACGAAGTGAAGAAGGCATGAGCGAGTGGGCACTCTATATTGTCCGGTGTTCCGATGAAACCTTATACACAGGGATCACCAAGGACGTAGACCGGCGGATCGGGGAGCATAACGGCATATATCTTCGCGGAGCCCGTTACACCCGTGCGAGACGTCCTGTGATCCTCGTCTACCAGGAGATTCTTAAAAGCAGATCATTGGCTACAAAGAGGGAGTTTGAGATCAAGAGGTTGAGCAGGGAGGAGAAAGAGGAACTGATCAGCGCCTCCCCTCTTAGCTTCCCGGGGTCTTAGGCATCCTGACCCCCGCCAGATAAACCACATGCCGTAAACCTCCCCTCCCCGGCCTCTGCCGCTCAACGGAAAACCCT
>Ga0209431_10003099_pt1 | contig 13306 bp, 9 predicted proteins | sample RifCSP13_3_FD_184021 | JGI IMG/M metagenome (GOLD analysis project Ga0209431, IMG submission 184021) | Soil microbial communities from Rifle, Colorado - Rifle CSP2_sed 13_3 (SPAdes) (version 2) | ecosystem: Environmental > Terrestrial > Deep subsurface > Rock core/Sediment | place: Rifle...
AGCATCGATAATGCCGTCTGGTTCAGTATCCACGACGTGGCCCTGCGCCTGAACGCCCCAGTCCGCGTCGGGCAGGTCGAAGTCCACCGTCGGGAACTTGTAGCCGCTGCCTCCGAAATTAACCAGAATATTGTTTTCAACGCCACCGTAGGCGGTCGCTGCCGCGCCGCCATTACCGCTGAAGGCCACGGCGGGCGCCGTGTAGCCTGAGCCTTGGTTTAGCGGATCCACATTGACTGCGACGACGGCCCCTTTCTTGACGATGGTCACATCGGCCGCGGCGCCTGTCCCAGACCCGTAGATGTCGACCTTGGCATTCGAATAGTTGTGCCCCCCGTTGGTCAGGGTGAGGCCTGTGATGGCGCCATTCGCGCCGACCGTGGCGACCGCCTCAGCCCCACTGCCATCGCCCGTGATGACCACCAGGGCATCTGGCAGCGTGAGCGGGCTGTTGGCCCAGTTCGGATTGGGGCCGAAGTAGTGCGGCACCTTGGACTCATCCGTGAAGCTCGTCGGCATCGCCTGGCCCCCCTGGACGCTGCCCCCCAACAGCAGGGAGGTGGCGATCACCGCCGAGAACAGCAGGTTGAGGAATTTACGCATAGTCATGTTAGCTCTCCTATCATGTTAGTGTGTAATCGCACGCCGGGTCGGCGTGACCGTGAAACGAAAGGATTTCAAGACTTGTTTATGGGGTTCATGTCATGCTGACCTCTCCTATTTGATTGGGGCACAGATTACTCGGATTTCACTGATTTTTCTTTTATCAGTCATTTTGCGTGGCCTATGTCCCTCCCTAAATTCATCGATATCAAATCCCAGCGTTAGCGAAGTGTGATGGCGGAGATCGGGTCGGACGTTCTCTGGATCGTGATTTCATGCTTGCCGTAGATATGGAGTAGATTATCGACGGCACTGACGGTGATGACGTGGAGATGAGAATATTGCATCAAAAGACTGATCACTCTAGTCGGATTGGTGTGGTGTGTGCTCTGGCACAGGATGACGATATCTGGTTTGATCCGCTCAATAGCCTCCTGGAGGACTGCCTCATTGTCGTCCACGATTTCGACCACCTCCAGGCCACCGAGTTGGGCCAGCAGGTTTTCCAGGGCGGCGGCCAAGAGCATTTGCCGGGCGCAAACGAGTATGCATTTGATCGTCATGAATTTAACACCAGGCCAGCTAGGGCAAGATCGAGATTTTGTGCACTAATAGAATACAATAGGAAATAAGTACTGTATATGGTTCGGAATAGTCCATCAGGAATTAAAAAATGACCATCTTTTTGGATGGCCTATCGTGATTTGAGTTAACCCTTGGGTTAATAAATTGTGATCGACTTGTGAAATTAAGTACTAACTAGTCAAGCCCGTTCTGTTTAGCGAATTTTTCTGCCTGGTGGCGATTTTCGACATCAAGTTTCTTGAGGATGTTGTGGACATGGTGTTTAACTGTGTTTTCGGCGATGAAGAGCCGGGAAGCGATCTCGCGATTGGAAGCGCCAGTGACGATCAAGCGCAGGATTTCCATCTCGCGGGAAGAGAGCTTCTTGAAGGCAGCTGGATTGGCAGTGGTTGAATAGCCTGTCCGGGTGAGCTCTGCCATGATGCGGCTGGTCATGGCGCGGGAAAGAGCTGCTTCGCCGCGCACAACTGAATGCAAAGCTGCCAACGGCTTGGTCATCGGTACGTTTTTCAGCAGATAGCCCTTAGCGCCGCTGCGAACGGCGGCAATCAGGTTTTCGTCTGCCTCGTAGACGGTGAGAAACACAATTTTAATATCCGGCTTGACTGCCAGGATGGCTTTGGTCGCGTCCAATCCCGTGCCATCGGGCAGCCCAAAATCCATCAGGATCAGGTCGGGGCTGAGTTCTGCCGCCAGATCGATCGCCTCCTGGACTGTGCTGGCCTGACCAACGACTTCAAAATCGGGTTGTGACATAAAGAGACCTACCTGGCCTTCGCGGAAAAGGACGTGATCGTCGACGATGATGATCTCCATGAGACGAGGATCGGTATCTGGATGATCAATTCCGTGCCTATCCCTGGCGTTGAGTGGATTGAGAAATGTCCGTTTAATTCTTGGACGCGTTGTTGCATGAAATCCAGACCAAGATGCCCATCTTTCTGGATAGTGAGCACATCGAAACCCTGTCCATCATCCTGGATGCGCAGGGTTAAGTCATTTGTACCCCATAGGAGATCGACCTGAACGCGGCCGGCGCGGGCATGTTTTTCGACGTTACTCAGCCCTTCCCGGAAAATGAAGAAGATCTGCCGCAATACCTTGGGATCCAGCGCGACTGGCTCCCCGTGGGAGGTTAAATGCACCTTAAAACCGGCCCGTTCGCTGACCATCTCGCCGTGATCGAGCAAGAGATTGTCCAGGTGGGAGTAATTCTCGGGGTGGAGAGTTGCCAGTGTCCCGCGCACCAGTTCGTATGATTCATTGGCAACCGCGCTCATTTTTTCCTGATCCGCCAATCTGACCGAGCTTCTGGCTTGGTCCCCATCGGTGGCAGCTTGCTCGAGCTTGAGACGCAAATAAGAGAGATTTTGGGCGAGGGTGTCATGCAAGTCACGCGCCAGGCCACGCCGCTCGGCATCTGCCGCCCCAGCTAGAGTCAACGCTTCGCGAGAGCGTTGGCTTTTAGCGGCAGCGAGTGCTACGGCCATTTCCAGCCCAATACTATTTAACAGGCCAGTTTGTTCCGCTGTCAGCGAAGTTCGCTGCGGTAAGCAGAGCTGGAGCACGGCCAGGGGCGCGTCGCCATAGATCAATGGCAGGCAATAATTTTCAGAGAGATCGCCATTTTGGAATGAGTCTTTTCCGTAGCAGGCATCAAGGGTATGTAAGCTGAATGGTTTCTCCAGGGTGCAGGCCGAGCATAAACCAGAATTATCCGTTAATCCCGAACAAGGGGATGGGTCAGAGGATTTGAGCTGGGTTAACAGTTCGAACTGTTCGATTTCCTCACGGTACAAGAATAGGGAGGCGTTGAAAAGAGGCACGATCGAGGCAGGGAATTGAACGATAGAAGTAGTCAGTTCATCCCAATCCTGAATGGCTGAGAGGCGCAGACTCAGCTTGTGTCTGACATCCAGTTTTTTCATCAAATCGTCTTTTTCTTCGAAGGCGCGCCAGAGCGCTTCCAGCAGGATGGCTACTATTAATAACATACCGATGAAGAGTAATACCTCCACCCAGAATATCGAGTTAAGGGTGTGGGTGGCCAGGGGATGTTCGAAGGCTTCGAAGACGGTGATGATCAACACCAGGATCGCAAAAACCCACCAGCGATGCCTGACCAATGGCTGGCTCAAACGGAATAGAATATTTGGCTTACTGAGTGCCTGGTTAGCGTCTATATTGGTTCCCCACCCGATCGATATTATATCGGAAAGTGTCTTCGTTGCTTTGGTCTGATTACGACCGGTTTGAATGGAAAGGGCTGATTTTTGGGACATCAGCAGGCTCAGCCAATTAATAAAATCCTTTGGTGCTGCGACCAGAAATTTATTCAATCCACCACCTTCTGGTATCGTCCTCTGTTGAATCCGAATTCTAATTAATTATACCGATTTTTAAGTCAAAATCAGGAGTAAGGATCATGAATATGGGTTGGAACGCGAAAGGGTGACGCCCCGCCCCTGGAGGCAAGTCAAGGCGATCTGGGTGGAGCCTTCCGGCGAGGTGACCTGGAGCCAGATTGCCAGAGGGCGAGTGGAACGGGCGGCGAGAGATTTGCGCAAGGTCGCATTTCCCCTGGCTGGTTCTAATAGGGTCAGGATCGTCGATCCGAGTGCAAAATCAATCGAGCGCGCCCCGGGTAGGGGAAATTGGGATGGTTCCTGAGGGTCAACCTCAAGCAGGGCCCGATAGCGCGCCGCACTCTTTCCCAGGTCGGGCACGGCGACCATGATCCCGGCGACGCCGCTCACTGCGTTGGCATGTCGCTGGGCATCTCCGCCGGGGACGCGCGAGGGGCGCGGGGTGACGTCGTCGATCAGGAAGGGGAGGTCGATGGTCGGTGGGACGGCAGTGCGCCAGGAGACCTGCTGCCCATCCAGGCGCCGGCGACCACCGGGCTGCGGGCCTTCCAGGGTGAGACCCCGCTGTTGGATGGCAGATAAATCTTGGTCCAGGTCCTGGGAGAGCAGGGCGAAATCATTCAGGCCATTGCCGTTGGCAACATTGGTCAATAGGCGCTTGCCGATCGAGCTGCGAGCAGGAGCATAGAATCTCAACAGGCGGGTGAAATGGAGAACCTTCAAGAGGGTTGCAGTCGAACGCCGGGTAGTAGCGAGCAATTCCAGGTATGCCCCATCGGCGAATGCGATCAGAGCGTTATGGGTAAGGCCGCCGGCATGGACACCGCCCGACGTGACCGTGAATCCCAATTGGGTGAACTGGCGCATGGCGACTGGTAAGATGTTTACCACCAGGATAGCATGATCGAAGATTAGGGTTGAGAACATCTGGAATGGAATTGGTCAAAGCAATGTTTGAACGATCGAAAGTTTGGACATCTTAAACTTTTCTCGAGCTGCGCATCTGGATGGCTTGAATGACGATGCCGACGATCAGCAGAACAAAGAAGACTGGATTGGCCGAGTCCTGGCGCGGTGCAAAGGCCTGGATAATCAGGATTGACCCGATTAATGAGGACAGGACGATCAAGGCCCACTCAAAGACCGCAGCTACCAGGATCGCTCCGAGGATACCGCCGAGGATAAAAGGCAGCCATGAAAATCCACCACTCCCCCAACCAACGAATGCCATCAGCTGGAGGGTGAGATAGCCTCCCCCCAGGAACCCAGCCAAGCCGAGTGCCAATTGCTGAAGAAAGAGCGCCAATACTGCCCCCAGTCCCCCAGCAACCAGGGCGATCACGAGGATCAACCAGCCTGGCTGGTCGCCAAAAAATTGACTGCTCAGGTAAAAACTGACCACAAAACCAATTACGGCGACCAGCAGCCAGAAAAGTTTGCGGCCGAAGGCGAGTAAAGCGGCGCCAAGTAGGGCGAGGATAATCATCATATACTATTGGTTTCCTATCGATAGGTTCTCAAGCAGGGTGCGCGTGGCGGCTGCGATCTCGTCAACTGCACGCTCAAAGACAGCCTGGTTGCGGTGAGATGGGGCGCGATAGCCGCTCACTTTACGGACGAATTGCATAGCAGCTGCGCGGATCTCATCGTCTGAAGGGGATCCGGACGGAATGCGTAAACGTTTGATATTTCGGCACATAAGATATTTTATCCGCTTTATGATAAGAAGCCACTGAGAATTTACCTCTGTTTGCTGACAATTGGTTGCGGGGCTATCGAAACCAAGAACTCAACAGAGAAATCCCCTTGCGACTGGATTTCGACCAGAGCGATGGGGAAGGGGAGGTAATGTCCACGGGGGTAAGGGAAATTAGGGTCCTCGACACGGCTCAGGCTTGGGCGGGATTCGGTGAAGGGATTAGCAGTGAGGTCTCCCGAGGTGCGCACCTCAACTCGCGGACCACCAGCTAATTGCCAGGACCAACCGGCAGAGGTGAACTCGCCTGAGTAGTTATAACCCCAGCCAGGCCTAAAACGCTCCCAGGGGTCGATAGCAACAGGAATCTGAATTTGGAGCGGATCTGAGGAACGGTAATCGACGCGCAAACCGTGCGGCGTAAGAATGAAGGTTTTGGAGAGGCGCCGGTCGGGGGAGGTGTAAGACAGGCTATTAGAGGTGATATTTGCCTGGTAAGGCTCCCAAGGTGGGGAGCTATCAGCAAATGCACCTTGAATGCCGCCCGGGTCAGCGCCATCGTTGGCTGAAAGATCCCAGGTAGAAGCGTCAGCCAATCCGACAATGAACTGCGAGGTAGGAGCGATCAGCTGGTGAAATCCATCAGAAGTGCGAGTGTACATAACAAGTAGCCGGCCTCCATAGTCATCGAAAATGGCAAGAAACGTATCAGAAGCCAGGACGCACTCATACCGTCCATCCAGGTCAGGATCGGTAAGACAATCGGCGCGTGGAGAAGGTCGCTCAGCCCATTTGGCAGCTGCTAGCAGGAGTCCGACCTGGCCAGCATAGCTGGCACGCAGGGCAGGGAGCTGAGCAGGCTCGGGCGGCAGGGGCGAGTCCAGGGCAAGTGTGTGCTGCCAGGCAGCCAGGTAGAAGGGAGCACCGCTAGACTTACATGAGCCAGGAAGCGGGGGAGTGACGCAGCTCGGGGATAAGAGCTTTAGGTAGTTGGGGAGGAGTGGAGCAGGGGAACTCGGGGGTAGGGGAGCTGAGGAGGTGGGCGAGAGGGTGTGTAAATCAGCAACGGTGAGTGGCTGCATCCAGGGATGAGCAGCGATGTAGCGCAAGGTGGCTTCGGCGGCTTGCGGGTCACCAAAGGCGCTGTCAGGCAGGCTACCGCCCAAGACCAGCAGGGGCACATGATGGGGTTGTTCTGAGGCAAATAAAGCTGTCTCCAGCAAGACTAGGCGCATTTCCAGGCCTAGACCTTCGGGCGTGGCGGGTTGATCTCTCCCGGGTATCGGCAATGGTATGAGTGTTATTCCTCGCCAGCGCGCCGGCTGAGAGGTATCGAGAGGTGTGAAGACGAGTGAATATCCAGGTAGGGGGCTGATTGGGAGATGTGGGGCGAAAAGCATATCGCTGGGGGGTATTCCGAAAGCTTGAGCAGCCTGGCGGCTATCAGCGGCGGCGCGAGCGGGCGCCCAATCTGGGGAACCTGCCAGAAATAAGGGAATGGCTGGTGAACCCGGCAATGTGTCGGGAAGGATAACTAACCCCATCTCTACCAAATCTTGGATCTTGGGTATAACCTCCAGATAGTCGAGGGCGGAAAGACTGGCGGGTGTCTTGAGGTCAAGCAATGCAACTGGAACTTTGGAATGGCGCACAGCCTGGAGGAGGATACGCAGGCCGTGGCGTTCCCCGAAAGGTCCAGTGTGTGCACCGTCCCAACGGCGTACAGCTTGTGCAGGAGTGTAAGCAGGGAAGGTATTCCAAAAGGCGAGCAGGAGTGGAGCACGGCCTGGTGGCAGGCTGTCGCTATGGAATGAACCCAGGCTATCAGCGGGAAAAGACGACCCGGCCGGTGTGATGAAAGCCTGGAGCTCGAAGCCAAATATGGCTGCCGGAAATGTGGTCCGATTGAGAGAGATGATGAATGTATCGAGCCAGGGAATACGGACAATACGAGGGATGATGGGAACGCTGCTGCGTTCCTGGGAGTGGGGAAACATCGCTTCGTTTTTAGGTGCAGTAGGGGGAGGGAACCGATATGAGAGGAAAGCGGGTATAATTGTTTGCGTGTAGTCATAGATGATCGCCTGGGGTGGACCTTTGGCGGGCAGGATGAGTAGCAGGTCCCATTTGAGTGTGGATGTGGCCTGGATGGGCATAGCGCGGGTGCCGCCGGGTGCGGTATCCAAAGCGATATAAAGGTCAGAGGTTGATTCAAAAGTCAAGTCGAGTACATCCAGGCGAATTTGCAGGTCACTGCCTGCAGTGCGGGTGTAGGCGGCGATCAGGTCAAGGTCCGGTGGTGCATCACCGGAGGAGGAGAGGTAGCGCAGATCGGCATATTCCCAGGGCAGAGCTGGCGAACCAGAAGGCCGGGGGGCGCAAGCTGCCATGGTCATCAGGAGGAGTAATGTTGAAAGGACGATGCATCGAGCAGACATGGTATCGGTCGATAGGGGCTGAGGAGACCTTGCGAATATGTTAGTAGTACTTGAGTGATGATTGTGATAAAATGAATTTGATTTTGATCCGGCGCCGTCCTTAATGAGTCTAACACATACAATTAACTATATCGATAACATCGTAGCTTAATAATAAAACCTAGTCTCGTAATTTGTTAGCGAGGCTTCGAAAAAGGCAAACCTGCCGCGAGGTAGGGACGCAAAGCCAAGGGTCTCTCGAGAGACAACCAGGTTACCGAAAAGCCGATCTTCACCAAGGGGTAACAAACCTGTGCTTCAGAGACAGCCTGGTCACTGTGAAGTCTTGCTTGAGAAGGAAAAGTACTCTCAAGGAAGACTTTTCTGGTTAAAGCCCTCTAAATAGGACCAGTTCGGCAACGGGAGAGGAATAATGATTGCCGCTGCACATGCCAACCTTTTCAGAGACATAAAAAATAAACTTGTTATCGATCCTCGCGAGATTCTGTTATTTATACTCTTCTCGATCGCCCTGTTGGTAAGCAGTTGTACGGAAAGCGGAAAACCAAGTCCCTCAAAAACCGGAAATTTCTCCAATAGCGAGGTTTTAGGTCAGCCGAGTGGAGCTGAGGTAGCCTCTCCGTCAGCTGACTTACTGGGGGAAATTTATCTGGTCGACCCGTTATTCACAGAGTTTTACGAAATACTGGGTGGGAAGGATACGCTTGGACCTGTTATCTCGCCTCTGTTCGAATCTGGCAACCTAAAGGAGCAATATGTCGAAGCTGGGTTGATGGTTTTCGACGAGACGGCGACCGGTAGTAACCGATTCCGGCTGGCTCCGTTGGGATTGGAGTTTGGCAGCTCCGACCCGAGCACACCAGAACCATTGCAACCAGGAGGGCGCTATATCGATGGGCGCCTGATCCCGGCGGAGTATCTTTTTATGTACGATAAGCTGGGTGGAGCGCGTTATGTCGGTCGTCCGCTGACTGAGGCGCGATATAACCCAAGGAAGCAACGCAGCGAACAATATTTTGAAAATCTTGGTTTTTATCATTTTGATCAAGATCCTCCCGGAGTTGTGCACTTGTTGGCATACGGCGCCTACGCTTGTGACCGGAGCTGTCGCCATTCTGCCCCCTTGGCAAGCATCCCCATGCGGCAATTAGTATTGCCAGAAGCTTTCCAGCCGATGGTGCAGCAATTGGGGTCTGCGATTACGGGGAGAATGTTGGCTGAACCACACCGCACGGCAGGGGAGAAGCAGGCGGTGATCTTTGAAAACCTGGTACTGGTCGTTGACCGAAAAAAACCAGGGGGAGTGACGTTGCTACCAATCGTGGAAAGCACTGGATTCCAACGACAATCGCTCGTAGCGCGACAAAATAATCCGCTAATGAACTTCTATCCAATAGAGAATGACTTAGGTCACAATGTACCGATCTACATTGATGGATTCTTGCAACAGCTTGGAGGAGTTGATGTCACCGGATTTCCGCTCAGCGAAGTCTTTCCAATTGCTCCAGGGGTATACCAGCAATGTTTCACCAACCTTTGCGTGGAAGTTAACCTCAATTTACCGGAAGGCGAGCAGCTCAAGCTTGCACCGATCGGCTGGAAGTATAAAGAGATGGTATACGATCAGAGGCAAAGTTTCATAGAAAGCCAATCGCTCGCAGAAATCGATTTGAAAATTTGGGAAAAGGCTCTCCAAGTGTCGAAGATGGAATCCCAGGTGATCTTTGTGGCTATTTACGAAAATGGTGTTCCATTGGTGAACCGGGAACCGGTATTGCTGCTGACATTGCCGGATGGGAGCCAGCTTAAAATGGTGTTCCCGCCAAGCGGGACGGATGGTCGGACTTCGTTGCGGCTGGCACCCATCCCAGCATCGAACATGACGTTGATCGATTACACTGTATGCCTATATGGGCTGGAGGGAATGTTCGTGTGTGGAAACGATCATTATCAGATCGGAGATTGATCTGTTAACAAATCCCCAACTTAAGGTTATAATAGAAAACGCCCCCCATATATTAGCTTCGGCGTGAGCCATACTGCCATATATTGGGCATAGTGAACATTGGTTCAGGAGAGCTGTTGCCAGCCAAATAAGGGAGGCGAAGCAATCCTCTGGCGGCCTGTCTTGGCTTATGCAACGAGCGATGTGTAAGTAAATTCTTGCCTATTAAGTAAACTCAGGTTATGTTCACGCGCTTTGAGTGAAAAGAGCATGCCGAAGTCATCCCCACTCATTATGCTGATTCTCTTATCTGTGATCACCGCTGCCTGTAATCTTCCCACCCGGCAAAAAACAGCTTCTCAAGTTACCCAACCTCCTAGTAACCGCCTGGTCGAAGCCTACCCGGTCGACTCCCTTTTTAGTGAATTTTACGCTTTCTTAGGAGGAGAGAGTACGCTGGGACCGGCCATCTCCCCCTTAATTGAATCTGGAAATTTAAGATTTCAATATACTGAAGCAGGTATGATGGAGTATGACCCGCTGACAACGGTGAGCAAGCGATTCCGACTGGCACCCCTGGGGATTATGCTGGGAGTGGCTGAGCCGCCCGTACCCGATCCAGGAAAACCCGAAAAACGTTACCTAAATGGGCATGTGATCTATGAAGCGTTCGAGCCGATATACGAAAGATTGGGAGGAGCACGCTTTGTAGGCAGACCGTTGACGGAAGCACACCATAATCCCGAGAAAAGGCGCATCGAACAGTACTTTGAGAACCTGGGTTTTTACCAGCTCGAGGACGACCAGACTGGGAAAGTGTATCTGCTGGCTTATGGGGCTTTTGTCTGCGATCAACAATGCCGCTACCAACCCCCGTCAGCCGGTGTCCCAGGCCAAATCCCTTATCTACCAGAACCATACGCTTCAACAATGGCTCACCTGGGATTGGATTTCGTTGGCCTGACACTCACCCAGCCTTACCTGGCTGAAGATGGGAAAATGGAGGTCATCTTCCAAAACGTGGTGATGGTGTTGGACACCGCGCGACGGGCGGAGAAGAGTGCGATCGAATTTTCCTTCCGCACATGGTTGCCGGAGGTGATCTTACTCGGTCCTAAGCGTCTGCCTGGCGAGGAATTGAGCCATTCTGAGCGAACATGGTTACCATTGATCGTGACGATCCGGCCAGGCGACCTTAAGCCAGTGTTGATGCGGGTGATCCCGCAGGTTTGGTTGCCACTGGTGGTGAAAAGCGACGTTTTGAGCTTGGAAAAAGCCTCTTTACGCCCAATCGTCACTCTGGTCGGGATTCAAGCGCAGCCACCTGTCTCCCGCCGGAACGATCCGCGGATGGTCTTCTACAAGGTGGAAGGGGAAAAGGGTTACCACGTGCCTGTCTATTTCGACGCGTTTTTGCAACAATATGGTGGGTTGGAATTGGCAGGTAGGCCGATCACCGAGGTTTTTCCATTGAAAGACGGGGTGTTCCGACAGTGTTTCACCAACCTATGTCTGGATTTCGATGTCAATGCTCCGGACTCCGAGAAATTAAAGCTCGCCCCCCTGGGTCTGGAGTATAAAGAACGCTATTATCAAGCATCGGGCACTCTGCCCAAGGCGAATACCCTGAACGACTTGCGCATCGAGGTGAGGGAGAGCAAGCCATATGTTGCCCCAGATGCTGCTCAAGAGATACACGTTGTCGTTTACAATGAGGAAGTTCCCCTGAAAAGACAGAGACCGGTGTTATCGGTGACGATGCCTGATAACCAGCGGCAAGTATTCACCATGGAACCCACAGATGAGCGAGGGGAGACGTCATTTGAATTGCCGCCAATCGTTGCCCCAAACGGGACATTGATCACATACGAGGTGTGCCTGGAGGGAACCGGCGGCGGACTGCTGTGCGTGGGGGATCAATTTATGATCTGGAAATATCCTTAAATATTGCAGTCATTCAGCCACGAAGCAATTCATTTCTGTCTTCAATTTATCGAGGTTAGTCGTGAACTCCGCTGGAAGTGTGTCATTTGTGATTATTTGATCCCAAAGATGGCAGAGGCGCGGACCATATTCTGGATCCAACGCGAATGCAGTAGAGGTCTGCTCGAAAGCGGCCGCCCAAATTCCGGTTTGAGCCTCAGCCTCGATGAAGGGCAGCATTTCATGGGGATTGTTAGGTACATAGCCATTGGCCTGGGCTTGTTCCCAAAGCGACTTAACCCTGAGCCAATCCTTAAACTGGCGCGCTAGGTCGGCTTTCTGATAGTAATAGCACCAGTTGTGTTCAGGTTCCGGACCGAAGAATTCGACGGGCGGATAACCTGTCTGCGGTGAATTAAGTCTTATGCGGCTCAGGTTTGAAACTGGCAAAATACTACGGAGGAGAGTAGGTAAAACAGGATTATCCACATCCTCGGGCGAAAGCACCCACAAGCAGCGTCCCGCCGGGTCGGTATAATAGATAGCCAGGGTGTCCAGGCTCGATCCGGTAAAGGTATAATGTCGAAAAGTTTCCTTTAGGAGTTTGCCACGCAGGAATTTCGGGATCGCGTTCTGGCTAACATCCTGTTCAAGCTCCAGGAACCAGTAATCCAGATTGGGGGATTCAGAAGAAATGGGGTAAACCAGATTGAGGGCCATCGAGGTGGAAAGGCGACCGACATAAATGAATAATTCATCGTTGGAGAGGATAGCTGTGCCAGGCTGGATGAACGGGGCGCGCCAGGCAAGTTGCCAGTAGAAATTGTTCTGCTTTAATGTGGAACGGTAGTAATAGGTGGCCGTTCGCAGGTGAAATCCGACAGAGGAGCCGATCAGCACACCGATTATGATAATCTTCGGTAGGCGGCGCGGGGTAAGCCATTCCAAAAAGAGCGCAACCAGGATACTGAGCCCAAACATGGCTGCCAGCGCAAAGCGACTGCCATACAATCCATACAGTGCCTGCCTGTCGGTGAGCCAAACCGGAAGCGGGCCGAGAAGCGCCGCCAGCAAGCCAATGACCAGAGCTTGCCTCATCCAACCTTCATCTTGGGATGCATCTTGGTCCTGATCTGGTTCGAGACGGCGCAGGAAGGTGATGGTTAGACCAGCGACGAGAAATCCGACTAGGAGAGAAAACAATCTCGCTCGGTCGACCTGATTGAATTGAGATGGTTCCATGGTTGTATACCAGGATCCGATCAGGTTATTGATCAGATCTTGAGCGGAAAGTTGGAGCAGGCGGGATAAAGTGCTGAATGGTTGAGAGATCAGGGCGTAGATCATAGTGGGCTGATTTGGATCCTCAACCAGGCTGGTCGTAAACTTCAAACGCCAGATAGTCACGCCGATCAGCGCAATCAGGTATGGAGCCCAACGCAAAATGGTAGAAAGCAGTCGTTGGCGGTCGCTGGTCCTATTTTCAGCAAGCAGGAACCAGAGAATCGCCGGGCGGAGCAGCTCCAGGCCAATGAAATATTCCATGGTGAGCATTTCCAGGGCGGAGGTGATTAGCGCCAGGAGAGTCAAAGGCCAGGACCAGCGCGGGCGACGGATAGCGTAGATCATTGCCGCTAACGAGAGAAAGTAAAGGGCAAAGCTCATCCAATGCTGACTAAACGCGACTGCCACCGGGTGCTGGCTAAATGCCGGGTAGATGGTGAAAAGGAGTGCCATCCAGGTGACTTCT
>Ga0209431_10003101_pt1 | contig 13304 bp, 12 predicted proteins | sample RifCSP13_3_FD_184021 | JGI IMG/M metagenome (GOLD analysis project Ga0209431, IMG submission 184021) | Soil microbial communities from Rifle, Colorado - Rifle CSP2_sed 13_3 (SPAdes) (version 2) | ecosystem: Environmental > Terrestrial > Deep subsurface > Rock core/Sediment | place: Rifle...
GTCTTTTTGAATAAGACCCTGTGTCGATTCTGCTGCAATCTCTTTGTATTTTGTAGATTCTGACCACTCCGCTACTGCATCCAGATCAGAGCCTATTGCTTTGCCCTTTACTTCATCAACATGTACGATTGATGGAAGGTTTACCCACTGTCCAACAAGTACTGCATCACCGATGTTTAGTGAGGAGAGTTGTGTGAGAAGGTCCTTGCTTAGAGACTCTGCTGCTGAGGCAATCTGTTGCTGGTCGTCGTCTTGGACTATCTTCATGATTGCAAGAGAACCCATCTGGCTTAGGACGTTTGGATCAATGTTTCGCGGTCTTTGTGAAACTATTCCAAGACCTATTCCAAACTTTCTTCCTTCTCTTGCAACTTTTGACGCCCAATACTTTGTGTCAGTGTGTTCGCCCTTTGGAATAAAGACATGTGCTTCTTCAATTATTACAAACAGAGGCGATGAAAACTTTGTAGTATTTCTTGAAAGTTTTCTCCCTTTTTTTGCCCAGTAAGAATCTTTTCTGTCATTTAGTAGTTCTTGCAGATAGTAAGACAGTCCAACGTTTGCCTGTCTTTCGCTAAGCTCTGCAACACTTAGTACATTTACTCTCCCTTCTTTTATTAGATCAACTGGGTCACCGCAGTCCGGATCCAAAATATCAGAAAACCTGTGCTTTGCATCATCTATTTTATCAAGAACCCTGCTTGCACTATCTGCATATCCTTTTGTTGTATGACCAAATGCAGAGACACCTTCTTCAAGTGCTGTCCAAAAGTCCTTTGCTTGCCTTACAGACGCAGTAAAAGACTCTCGCAAGACTCTTTGCTGCTTGTCTGCGTTTTCTCTAAGCTCAATTACCTCAGCAAGCTTATCTGCCTGCAAGAGTCTTGGATTTATCTTGGCATCTGTGACGCTTATTTTTGGAACACTAAGATTTGTGTAATCGTTGTGATAATCAAAAATTATCAAAGTTCCCTGAAGCGATGAGACCTGTTTTGCAATCAAGGAAACAAGATTACTTTTACCCATGCCAGTCATGGCAAGAATTCCTATGTGCCTTGAAACGATTCGGTTTATGTTGATTTTTGCCTCAATTTCCGAGTTTCTTAAAAGAGATCCAATTCTAATCCATTCTTTTGATCTTGGTGCAAATATCATACCAAGGTCTTGTTGTGTCGCTTCAAGTATTGATGTCCCAGGAAGTGGTGGAACTGCAGGAACTATGGCCTGTCCTTTTTGCAGTTTATCTAAAAATCCTAAAATTCCAATTTTTACTTTATAATTTTTGTCGCGGGTGTTTAGTTCAGCAACTTCTTTGCTCTCCATTGCTTCATCAAAGTTTCTTATGTCAGTTAATGCATCACTTGAAACAATAGAGCGCTCAACCAACCCAAGGAGTTTTCCGTTTTGAGAATCTACAATAACATATTCACCCACAGAAAGTGGCCGTATAGATTGCGCTGTAACTTCAGTTGGTTTTGCTTCTCCTATTACTACACCGATGTTCATTCTAGTACCTCCCTTGATCCAATTTCATTTCCAAGGCCATATAGACTAACAAGTCGTGCCAGATCACTGTAAGATATCTTGCAGTTGTTGTGTGCAAGCTTTAGTGCATAAGGATAACCTGACACACTGTTTTTGTATAGTCTATCTAAAAGTGATCTTATTTCTGATTCATCATGATCAGATCCTAACAACTCGATTTTAATCAGAGGCGTAGAGTCACGTAGTCTTGCATATACAGATGAAATTACCTTGCCTGGTCCAAGATCTTTGTCTACAAAGATCTTGCTAAAGCCAGGCCTCTGCACTGCGTGATTATAATAAAAAATGTCTCCTGCCAGGGAACCAAATTTACCAAACTCGTTTTTTGTAACCGATGTTTTTGAAATAAAAACAACATTATTCTTCTTTTTTACAGTAGCCGTAAGCAAGGCAATAAGGGAGGCCTGCCTCGTGAGAAACTGAGAATATAGAGAACCGTCAATCGTTACCAAGTCAGCCTTGTCTACAGAGGCTGCACAGGCATCAATTTCCATCTTGCTTGCCTGAGCTGCAAGTTCAGGGTTTGGCGTCCCAAGGCCTTGGTTGTGAAGCTCTGTTATTATTGTACCATCAGACTTGATTGATACTGCAGCAACCACCCAAAGTTCCAGTCCCTGAAATTTTGTACTGTTATAGCTACTGTCTATTCCTGCAATTACAGAATCTTGTCTTTGTGGGGTGTATTCTATCCAGTTGCTTTTTGCTTCCTGGACTATCTGCTCAAATCTTTGTCCCTTCAGAATAGACAAGGTCTCTTCGCGTTTTTTAAGAGCATCAAGATAGACAGTATTTCGCATAAGCACCCTTTGCATCCATAGATAAAATGTTTATTTTTTGAAAATGATTTGCGCTTAAGCTAATAGATAATCAATTTATGGAGTTAGTCACAAGGATTCGTGTGTTTGAAAACGAAAAGACGTGGGTCAAAGCTGCATCTAACAATACTACCGAGGAATTTCATAAAAAATTTGATCAATCAATAGAATCAGTAAGAAAAGATTTTGGTAAGAGATACCCAATTATTATAGGCGGAAAAGAGATCCATTCTGAGAATCAGTTTCAAGTAAGATCTCCAGCTGACAGAAATATCGTAATTGCTAATTTTCCAATGACTACAAATGAAGATACCTTGCATGCTATTGAATCAGCAAAGGAAGCATTTTCCAAATGGAGTACGATACCATATCAAAAAAGAGTTCAGATTTTCAGAGAAGTAGCTGATGATCTTTCGTCCCAAAAGTTTGCACTTGCCGCAATAATGGCGTTTGAAAACGGAAAAAGTAGACTGGAAGCCATGGGAGATGTAGATGAGGCAATCGATTTTCTTAGATTTTACTCAGAACAACTCGAGGTAAACGAAGGCTATTGCAAAGAGACAAAGCATGCAAATCCAAATGAAAAGACCCGTAGTGTATTAAAACCATATGGAGTGTGGGGTATCATTTCTCCTTTCAATTTTCCTTCTGCAATAGCGATAGGAATGACTAGTGGCGCCCTTCTTACTGGAAACACTGCTGTGCTAAAACCATCTAGTGACACTCCCCTTTCCGCGTACAAGTTTGTAGAGATGATTTATCACAAGTTGCCTCCAGCTGCACTAAACTTTGTCACAGGTTCTGGAAATGTCATAGGGAAAACAATACTTGAAAGTCCACTTGTTGATGGAATTGCATTCACTGGATCCAAACAAGTTGGAATGTCAGGCTTCCTAACCTTTAATGAAAAAAGTCCTCGCCCGTTTATTGCAGAGATGGGTGGAAAGAATCCTGTAATAGTTGCAGAATCAGCAGATATTGAAAAAGCCGCAGAAGGGGTCATGCGAGCCGCATTTGGATATGGCGGCCAAAAGTGTAGTGCATGTTCTAGAGTATATGTTCAAAAGAATATTTCAAATCAATTTATGGAAAAACTTGTTGCAAAAACAAAATCAATAAAAATTGGATATCCTTGGCAAAAAGATGTCTATCTTGGACCAATAATAAGTGACTCTGCAGTGAAAAAATTTGAAAGGGCAGTAGAGATTGCCAAAAAAGATGGAAAAATAATTCTAGGAGGAACAGTTCTAAAAGATTCAGAACATCAAGATGGTTATTATGTAGAGCCCACAATTGTTACTGGTTTACCACAAGAGCATGAGCTTGTAAAAGAAGAACTGTTTTTGCCTTTTGTTTGTATCTCAGAGTTTGATGGTTTTGATGAGGCAATCAAACAAGCAAACAGAACAAACTATGGATTAACCGCTGGAATATTCAGTCAGGACAAAAACGATATTGAGACATTTTTTAATAAAATAGAGGCCGGAGTTACATATGCAAACAGGGCGGCAAGTGCTACTACAGGTGCGTTTGTTGGTGCACAGCCCTTTGTTGGTTGGAAAGATTCTGGAATCTCAGGCAAGGGAGCTGGGGGAGAATACTACTTGCTACAATTTATGCGTGAACAGACTCAGACTCGATGTGAGTGAATAAACGAACTTCCCAAAAGCAAGATGTTGCGTTTTCTTTCCTTCAGTCTTCTGATAGAATAAGGAAGCCAGTTTGTTCCATACGGAATGTATTCTGAAACAGAGAATCCTTTTTTCAAAAGTTCTGGTTTTAGCTCATCACGAATCCCCTTAAGCATTTGAAACTCAAATTTTTTTTCGTATGCCTTTGAAAGTTTGATTGCATTTTCAATCAAGATGGAATCATGTGTTGCTATACCAAACTCGTTTCCTTTTACAAAAAGCATTTCCATCAGGGTTCGATAGTTTTCATCAACTTCTCTTTTTGATTGAAATGCATTCTCTTTTTTTTCTCGATAGGCTCCCTTGACAAGACGTATCTTTGCTCCCTTTTCAAGCAGTCTCATCAAGTCTCCCCTGGAGCGCTTTAGGTTTGCCTGGATTGCAATACCAAGTCTTTCATATTTGTCAAACAAATCAAGATAGATTCCAATGGTATCATCAGTGTGTTCTGATGATTCCATGTCAATCCATACAAATGACTGTGATGAGGCAGACCTTTCAATTATTATTTCATAGTTTTTCAAGCACTCTTTTTTGGTTCTTGAGAGACCAAGTTGTGTTGGTTTGATGGATACACCACCTTCGACCTTTGATCTCTTTAAATTTGAGATGAGGTGGAGGTATTCTTTTACAGTCTTTTCAACCTGGCTTTTTGTGGTGATGTGTTCCCCTAGTCTGTTTATGATGGCATCCATTCCCTTTTTGTTTGCAAGACGGGCAGACTCTAGTGCTTGTTGCATAGAATCGCCTGCTATCCACTGCTTTGCTATACTAAAGAGGAATTTTTCCATTAGACCAGAACTCATTTTCTAAACAAAACTAGTTTAGTTCAAAACTAGATTAAAGTTATAGCTTTAACAAGGGCAGACTACAAATTTGATCGCCTTGAAAAGAATAGGACTCTTGGGATGTGGTGCGATTGGAACGGAGATTGCAAAAGCAATAGATTCTGGAAAAATTGCAGCTAGTCTAACTCATGTTTTTGATTTTTCAAAAGAAAGATCAAAGAAATTAGTTGATAATCTGAAAAACAAACCGCAGATAACAGAAAATGTTGGATTGCTAGCTGCTGCACCACTGGATCTAATAGTTGAAGCTGCATCACAAGATGCAGTACGTGACAATGCACTAACCATACTTCAAAACAAAAAAGATTTGATGATTATGAGTGTGGGTGCACTTTTGGATGAATCAATCTTTGATGTCATACTAGAAGGTTGCCAAGATTTTAAAAAATCAATTTATCTTCCTTCAGGCGCAATACTAGGCCTTGATGGAATACGTTCAGTAAAAGACGAATTAGACTTTGTCACTTTGGTTACAACAAAAAATCCTAGAGCACTCAAGGGCGCCAAGTTTTTTGAGACGTCTGATATAGACATTGACAACATAACAAACCCAACTACAATTTATGACGGCATCGCTCAAGAGGCAGTAAGACTCTTTCCTGCAAACATCAATGTTGCTGCGCTTTTAAGCTTGGCAGGGCTTGGAAGTGAAAGAACAAAGGTGAGAATAGTAGCAGACCCAACTACGGACAGAAACACTCATGAGATAATAGCACAAGGAAAGTTTGGCAAGTTTTCAATCAAAGTAGAAAACGTCCCAAGTGAGTCAAACCCAAAGACAAGTAAGCTTGCAATATTATCTGCAATAGAATGTCTTAGAGCAATATGCAAGCAAGATATCAGAATAGGAACATAATCTGGCAAATATTGCCAAGAGTTACAAAGAGATCGTAAAAGATGCCTGTCATCTTATCCTTTAAATGCATATTTCTACCAATTTTGCTTTGTATAGATGAATTTAAAGTCAGAAATTTTGAGACTAAAAAAAGAGAAAGATGTTCTTGTTTTGGCTCACAATTACCAGATTCCTGAAGTACAGGATGTTGCAGACTATGTAGGTGACTCGCTAGGTCTATCAAGACAAGCTGCAAAGACAGATCACAAAACAATTTTGTTTTGCGGTGTTCACTTTATGGCAGAGACTGCAGCAATCACATGTCCAGACAAAAAAGTACTCATTCCAGACTTGTCAGCAGGATGTTCACTTTCTGATACAATAACAGTAGATGAGCTACGAAAATGGAAAGCGCAGCATCCAGATGCAATAACTGTCGGCTATGTAAATACCACTGCAGGTGTAAAAGCAGAACTTGATTATTGTTGCACATCATCAAATGCAGTAAATGTTGTTAAATCAATTCCAGAAAACAAGGAAATTTTGTTTTTGCCTGACATGTTTTTGGGCTCATATGTAGCAAAGATGACAAATAGAAAGAACATGTTCATCTGGGCAGGCGAATGCCATGTTCATGCAGGCATAAGATCACAAGACGTACAAGAGAAGCTTAACCAGTATGCACATTCAGAGTTTCTAGTCCATCCAGAGTGCGGTTGCACAACCTCACTGATGTATGGTGTTGCCCAAGGTGATTATGGAACCAACCAAGTACAGTTGTTATCTACCGAAGGAATGATGAATTATGCAAAGAGTTCACCAGCAAAAAGCTTTGTTGTTGCGACAGAAACTGGAATTTTATACAGAATGAAACAACAAAATCCAGAAAAGGATTTCATCCCAGTTTCTGAAAGTGCAGTCTGTCAATACATGAAGATGATAACACTTGACAAAGTCTATGCATCACTAAAAGAAGACAAATACGAAGTCAGAGTTCCAAAAAACGTTGCGCAAAAAGCACGACTTGCAATAGACAGAATGCTTGCCATTAGTTAACTTCAAGACTAAGATCAAGGCCGTTAACTGAACTTGTAATCTTTCCAACAGATATCATATCAATTCCTGTCTTTGCATACGAAATAATGTTTGTAGAATCAATCCCTCCAGATGCTTCAAGTTTTACTTTGTTTCGAAGCCCAAGTTTTTTCAATGTATAAACAACTTGAGAAATTTCTTTTGGGCTCATGTTGTCAAGCATGATGATTGTTGCTCCTCCCTGTGCTGATATGACTGCATCATGAAGATTTTCCACTTCGACTTCAATTTTTTTGTACTTTTTTCTTGCCTTTTCAAGTAGTGGGTAAACAGAACCAGATACTGCAAGATGATTGTCCTTTATCATTATCATTTCATCTAGTGCTAGTCTGTGTTTTTGTCCTCCACCTATTGCTACTGCTTCCTTGTCAAAATATCGTAATCCCGGAGCAGTCTTTCTTGTAGAATAAAGCTTTACTTTGGAATTTATCTTGTTTATTTTTTGCACAAGCAAGGTTGTTTGTGTAGCAATTCCGCTCATCCTAGAGAGAAGATTTAGTGCAGTTCTTTCACATGAGAGTACTGCCTGGGCAGTGCCTGTGATTATCATTACTGAGTCATTTGGCTTGATATGAGAACCATCATTTTTTATTATCTTGACTTTGCAACCTTTTGAAACAAAGATTTCTCTTGCATACAGGACACCAGCTATGATTCCAAATTGTCTTGAAATTATTTTTGCAGAAATTTTTTTCCTTGGTAATAAATTACTTGTAATGTCTCTCTTTCCAACATCCTCGGCTAAAAAACTTGCAAGGGACTTTTTTGCACGTATATGCAATCTAGGTTACCTTAAGTGCGTATTTGCCTTTTTCTTTAATTCCTAAAGACTTTGCCACTACAGAGTTTTCTGGATCATTTACTAGTACAGATCCACGCCAGTCTGGAGTCAGATCTGATGATTTGCATATTGGACAGACTTTGCCAACCGTGACAAATTTGCACTTTCTGCACGCCATTTCTTTTACCATAATATTTTCACTTTTCTGGTTTCTTTGCCTTTTCAGCTGGAGTTTTTGCTTTTTCAGCCACTGGATTTTTTGCTTTCTTTATCTCTTCTTCAATCCATTCATCTGCACCAAGGAAAGGCTGCCTACATGTGATACCAATTTTCATTGCAGCTGATTTTCCAAGTGACACTGCAGTAATTCTTGCTCGAATTGTAGAGCCAATCTTTAGTGTTCTTCCACTTTGATTTGCCAAGATCATACCAGACTTGACATCACTTTTTAGATAATCATCCATGACTTGGGACAAGTGTAACAGTGCGTCTGTTGCACCAATTCTTACAAATGCACCAAAGTCTGTAATTTCTACAATTTCACCGCGAACAATTTCTTGAAGTTTTGGATAAAATGTCAATGCAGTAAACTCTACTTTGTGAAACGTTCCACCATCACCAGAAACAATCTTTCCCATCTGGTCAACTTTGGTGTCAAGAATCATGATAACATATCCAAGTTCTGGATTTATCATGCTCTCGTATTTTTCCCTCAAAATTGTAATTGCGGCCTTTTTTAGAGACTCGCCAAACAGTTTTGGTGGAATTCTAACTACATCAGTAAGGGTAGATATAGAAAACATCTAAAGAAAATTGATAAAATTTCAATTTATGAATCTTTGGATGAATATTATTCTTAATTTCACCTATGTTTAAATAATCTATTAGGGATTTTTTTAGTATGGTAGCAGTAGATGAGGTTCTAAAGACTCTGGGTACAGTGATCGATCCAGACCTCAAAAAAGACATTGTTTCCATGGGAATGATTAAAGATCTTGAAATTAATGGAAATGATCTCAAGTTTACATTAGAACTTACTACACCTGCGTGTCCCTTCAATGATGAAATAGAACAAGATGTTCGAAAGGCAATCGGTTCTCTATCAGGAATTGGAAAGTTTGACATGAAAGTCAGTGCCAAAGTAATGGAGGGTCGTGCTCTTAGCATGGACGAGATGATGCCAACTGTCAAAAACATTATCGGTGTTGCAAGCGGCAAAGGAGGAGTAGGAAAGACAACTGTATCAGTTAATCTTGCACTAGCACTTGCAAAAACTGGTGCCAAAGTAGGTCTGCTTGATGCAGATATCTATGGACCAAGTGTTCCTTTAATGCTTGGCATGGGCAAGGCAGTAATGGAGGTTGAAAACAACAAACTCCAACCTGCAGAATCACATGGACTCAAAGTTGTTTCTTTTGGATTTTTTGCAGAACAAAACCATCAGGCTGCAATTTATCGAGGACCAATTATTTCTGGAATCGTAAAACAATTTCTTGTTGATACCAACTGGTCTGATCTTGATTATCTAATAGTAGACTTGCCACCAGGGACTGGGGACGTTCCACTTACTTTGGCTCAAACCATACCAATTACTGGTATACTAGTAGTTACAACACCGCAAGAAGTTGCAAGCAATGTGGCAGTAAAAGCATTTGGGATGTTTCAGAAACTAAATATTCCAATTCTTGGGGTGGTTGAAAACATGAGCTACTTCAAGTGTCCAGACTGTAACGCAATGCACCACATCTTTGGTGAGGGAGGCGCAAAAAGGATTTGTGAAAAATACAATCTGCCATTTTTGGTTGAGATTCCACTAAACCCGGGAATCATGGAAGGCTCCGACACTGGGAGACCTGTTCTTGTTACAGACCCCAATTCTCCACATGGTGAGGCCTTTATGTCAGCTGCAAAAAACGTAGCAGCAAGATGTAGTGTACTTGCATCTCAGCTAAAAGAAGAGATGAGTGCAGAAGTAGCTACCTAAAAATAGTTAAAAACAAAGATATATTGTGCATCTCCCTGAAAACCTTCGCGACAGTCTAAAAAATCCACTTGGTATTTTAATTAGAGATTCTGATACAACAAAAGAAAATATTTTAAAAAATATTCCTGCTGGTTCGTTTGTCATTACCGTTGGCGATGCAACTACCGACAAACTGATCAAATATGGAATCATACCATCATTACAAATTGTAGATGGTTTGGAAAAGAGATTCAAAAGAGAGTTGCCATCGTCTTTTGTCAAAACAACTTTTTCGTGTGACAATCCACCTGCACAAATAACTCAAAAAAGTATCGATGTTATAAAAGAAGCAATACAAGTTCCTCCTGCACGAATTACTGTTACCGGTGAGGAGGATCTTTTAGTTCTACCTGTTTGTGTGTTTGCGCCTGAAAACTCGGTTGTTTTGTATGGACAGCCAAATGAAGGCCTAGTTATTATCAGAATAAATTCGGAGATAAGAAATAAAGCGCAAACAATAATGAGTTCTATGAGTTAGGGGTATGATGACACGGTGGCTGTATGATCTATGATTTAGCTACACAAGTTCTGACCCTAAACTAATATAATAAAAAAATTAATGTTCCTGTAGTTTGCTTTCTTGGAATGCATGTGAATTATTCCAGCAATGTTTAAAGTAATCAAGACACCATTGATGAAAAGCTGGCTCGGAGCTGGAAAACATTGAGCTCATGTCTGCATCCCCATTAGTTGTTGGAAATATGACACATGCCTCTTTTTCATTTAGGATGACAACCACTTTTGCATCACTCATCCTTCGCTCAATTAAGCCATCGGAGATTAGTTTTTTTATTGCAGGTTTGGAGATCATCTCTTTTCTGCCTTTTGGTATAACTGTAGAGCCTGAAAAGATAGAATTAATCTTGACACCCTGTTTTGCCTTGCCTACAATTGAGTCTACAAGTTCAAGTGGTTCTTCGTATAAGATATCGTAAATGTATTCATTGGAATTTTCGCAAATCTCTTTCCACTGTTGCATTACCTTGGTGAATCCCTTTTGATACTGGCCTGAATCTAGAGCACCTATGCTTTGAATAAATTTTATTGGGAGATCACCAAAGTCATGACTGTTAAAGTATTTTTTATTACGAACCAAGAATGCAAAAGAGGAAATGCAATAACAGACTGCCTTTCCATATGTTGTAATGTTGTAATTTCCGCTTGAATCTTTGTATATGAGGTCTGACTTCATCAGGCGTTCAAAATTTCGATACAATTCGGCAACCGTAGAATCAAGCTCCTTTGCCATGTTAGTTACGTTAGAGTTTTTCTCCTGAAGTTTGAGCATGATTTTTAGTCGTTGCTCGCTTGCTATCTGCATGATATCAGTTGCTACATCTTCGTAATCGTCTCGCACAAGCAAGGTGCCACAAATGTGAATCTAAGCTTTACTAAATTTAGGATTCAGGCCAGTCTCCGCCACAACGTGGGCATCGACCTCTGAACCCTTTGTATCTTGGTTCGTAGACTAACTTTGCTGCCTCTTCTTCGCAGGTTTGGCAGTAGACAAGGATAGTTTTTTGCATGATACTGCTTGTATTAGATCGGATATTAGGTTGATGTAAAAGAATAGCTAAGTATTTGCAGATCAGCTAAATATTTGCAAATTTTGCAGGTACACGTTATCTTGTTTCATTTGTATCTATTATCGTGGATGAGCAAACTACAATGAAGTTCTTCAAGTCTGAAAAAGATGATGAAAGACAAAAAGTTGAGGAAGTACAAAATGAAGTAATATCATTTTCTGAGATTTACAAGAGTTACTGTGTTGGCATAGTTGACATTGTAAACTCTACCCAGATAACTGCTACCTTGAGCAAGCCAAAGATGTGTCAATACTATACTAACTTTTTGAATTCCATGGCATTGATAGTAAGGAAGCATGATGGTATAGTAGTAAAAAATATTGGGGATAGTTTGCTTTACTATTTTCCAAAAACATCAGACACTTTGGGAAGATCATCATTTGTGGATTCACTTGAAAGTGGAATGGAGATGATTGATGCAGGTAGAGTGGTAAATGCCAAGATGCGCGAAGGAGGACTACCTTCTGTAAATTATAGAATAAGTTCTGATCATGGAATGGTTATGTCTGCCAATTCGGCCAGTTCTTTTAATGGAGACATTTTTGGGCCAACTGTAAATCTTTGTTCTAGATTGAACAAGATGGCAAAACCAAACACAATGGTAATTGGCGGAGACTTGTATCAGATAGTAAAGTCATTTAAGGAATACCAATTCGAGTCCATATTGGAATATAACAATGGACTAAAAGTTCAATATCCTGTGTATTCAATATCAAGACACAAATGAGTTGTAATGATTACTTGAAGGACAAGAACTATCACCGTGTTTATATGCCAAATAGAAAAAATCTGATTCCAGTAATTCTAACGACAATGCTTGTGATTTTATTTGGTACAATACAACCAGTTGCTGGACAACCAATAATCTCTTTTTTTAATCCCCTGTCAGGTGGTCCAGCTGAATCATTCTTAACATTTAACGATCCAGTAGGAATAAAGATCGATGATTCAACAAACTCTACTTTTACTGATGTAGGAACCGGCATTCAGACTATTTCTGTAATAGTAACATCTGGAGTAGAAAGTATTGAGATTCCTCTGAAGGAAACAGGGGAGGAAACTGGCATTTTTACAAACAAGGATTTACTTTTGACAAAGGATACCGACAAAGAATTCCAAGTGGGTGATTTTGTTACCATTAATCAACGCGAAGATTCACCATTTTTGAGTTTTGATTCCAATAATATTATAGATAGCATCTTTGTTGAAGTAGATTCAGTTACAGATCCAGATGCTTTTGACTTACGTTCATCAATTCCTGAGCTAACCTTAATTGAGACCGGACCAAATACTGCAGAATTTATAGGACATGTATCATTAACTGCTGGCCCAACAACTGGAAGTGCATTAGAAATTACAAATGGCGATACACTGGCGGTGGTCTATAATGGAGCGGTTACTTGGGCTTTAATTACACCAAATCCTGATGATGGAATACAGATACTAAGGACTGACTTCAAATGTCCATTGGAAGTAGACTGTGATACTATTACAGTATCTTATGCAGATGCAGAGGATGCATCTCTAGATATTGAACCGGGTGAGGGCGGAGGAGGAAGCGGAGGTGGTCTTTTACGTCCAGGTTTTGTTCTAGACATATTATCTGGTGGCGCTTCAGGAGGAGATTTTCTTGCGCCACAACTTATCATGCCCAAGCTAAATCTATCAAGCCTGCCTCTGGTTGGAGATATTCTCGACTTCTTTGCAAACGCTGACCCATTCACACCTATCACACCACTAGATGATCCATCAATAGACTATCCACTGTCGATTAACGGAAATGGATACCTGCTCACTCAATATGCAAACACTATCCAGACATACAAAGGCATGACTGGCGATCCTATATCATTTAAGATGACACTCTTTGATTCCACAGGAGTGGAACACATTGGATTGTACACTAACCTAAGAGGAGACCATAGAGAGATTTCAGACAGTGATACTTTTGTCATATACCATGAAGATAAACCACTAGAGATAACAGATCCAAATGGGTTCTTTTCTAACGTAAATTTCACAGAATCAGAATACAATGGAAAATACATTGCTGAATTTAACATGACGTTTGAAAAGAACCCATTT
>Ga0209431_10003103_pt1 | contig 13297 bp, 11 predicted proteins | sample RifCSP13_3_FD_184021 | JGI IMG/M metagenome (GOLD analysis project Ga0209431, IMG submission 184021) | Soil microbial communities from Rifle, Colorado - Rifle CSP2_sed 13_3 (SPAdes) (version 2) | ecosystem: Environmental > Terrestrial > Deep subsurface > Rock core/Sediment | place: Rifle...
TCTAACGAGTATGCTATATGGCCAGTTAGGATTAACTCAAGCAATCTTTGATGGTACTGCTGATGAAGCTCAAATGCTTAACTATTATAATCGTACGATCGAACCTATACTTTCTGCTATAACGGATGGAATGAAGCGAATCTTTCTTACTAAAACTGCTAGATCACAAGGTCAATCTGTTATGTATATAAGGGATCCGTTTAGATTGGTTCCTGCGAAAGATCTTGCCGAAATAGCAGACAAGTTTACAAGAAACGAGATACTGTCTTCTAATGAATTTCGTGGGGTTATTGGTTATAAACCAAGTACTGATCCGAATGCAGACAAGTTGTTAAATAAAAACATTAATTCAAACGGTAGCAAAGAACCTGAAGCTATCAGTCAAAATGGAAGGAGTTCTGTTAATGGCGAAGAATGATAAAAAGTTTGATTTTAGTGGTTACGCCACTAAAGCAAATGTTAAGTGTGGTGATGGAAGGGTTATTTTGCCAAATGCTTTTAAAGATAATGATGGCATGATCGTTCCATTAGTCTGGCAGCATATGCATAATGAACCATCAAATGTTCTTGGGCATGCTTTGCTTGAGAATCGTGACGATGGTATGTATGCTTATGCTCTTTTTAATGATACTCAATCTGGTCAGGATGCGAAATTATTGGTTAAGCATGGCGATATTAATGCATTATCTATCTATGCTAACAGCTTAGTTGAAAAGTCAAAGTCTGTAATTCATGGAATAATTCGTGAAGTTAGTCTTGTACTATCTGGACAAAATCCTGGAGCTAAGATTGACTTTGTAAGCATATCCCATGCCGATGGATCTATTACTGATCTCGATGATGAGGCAATTATTTACACTGGTCTAACTTTAGATATCACCAAAGAAGAGGTTGTTTCTCATGCTGATGATAAAGTAGAAAAAGGTTCTGAAGATAAAACCATTAAAGAAGTTTTAGAAACCCTTAGTGAAGATCAGAAAACAGCTGTTTATGCTGTTATCAATGAAATTCTTGATGGCTCTGAAACAGAGGAAGAACCTAAAAAAGAATTAAAACAATCAAATTTAGATAACGAAGGAGATGAAGCTGTTATGAAGCATAATGTTTTCGAAGAAGGAAATAGCAAACCAAGGCGTGTTCTGACTCCTCAGGAGTTTAGTGCTATTTTGGTTGATGCCCATAAAATGGGTTCATTTAAAGAAGCTTTCCTAGCTCACGCTGGAACTTATGGTATCGACAATATTTCTGTTTTGTTCCCCGATGCCCAATCTGTAATGGATGAACCCTTTTTATATGCTCGTGATATGGCTTGGGTTGATGGCGTTATTGCTGGTACTCGTCATAGTCCATTTTCACGAATTAAGAGTGCGTATGCAGATATTACTGTAGAATCTGCTCGTGCTCTTGGTTATGTTACTGGTGCTTTGAAGAAAGAAGAAGTATTTGCTCTTCTGACTCGTACCACCACACCTCAAACTATTTATAAGAAACAGAAACTTGATCGCGACGATATCGTTGATATTACTGATATGGATGTAGTAGCATGGATGAAACGCGAAATGCGAATGATGCTGAACGAAGAACTTGCTAGAGCCGTTCTAATCAGTGATGGTCGTGATCCTGTTGCAGAGGCAGCTGATAAGATTGTTGAAACAAATGTTCGTCCAATCTGGAAAGACGCTGATATGTACGCGCATAAGGTCCAGGTTACTTTAGCAGCCACAGTTGCAGACAGTATTGACGCAGTTATTGTTGGTCGTATTAATTACAAAGGATCAGGAAGTCCGACCCTTTATGCAAGTCCTACTTGGTTATCAGACATGCTTCTCCTAAAGGATACTCAAGGTTATCGGATTTACAAAACTGAAGCCGAATTAGCTTCTGCTCTTCGAGTTCGTGCCATCGTTGAAGTTCCTTTGATGGAAAATCAGACTCGTGAAGCTGGTGTTACAGATTACAAACTTCTGGGAATTATTGTTAATCTGCGCGATTATGTTCTTGGTGCAGACAAGGGTGGCCAGGTTAGTTTGTTTGATGACTTTGATATTGATTATAATCAATATAAGTACCTGATGGAAACCCGTGTTTCTGGTGCTTTAGTCATCCCGAAATCAGCTTTAGTTATTGAGAAAGCTACTACCTAAGATTTTTAAGGAGTTTTAAATGGCAAAGTTTCACGGAATGGTAGGTTATGTTAAGACGGAGGAAACTGCGCCAGGAGTGCATAGCGAGGTTGTTACGGAGCGTGCCTATCATGGTGACATACTCCGTAACAACCAACGTTGGGAAAAAAGCGAACATTTGAATGATAATTTAACTATTAGTAATCGATTTAGTATTATTGCTGATCAATTTGCATATCAAAATCTAGAATATATACGATATATCAAATGGAATGGTACCTCTTGGAAGGTTAGTTATTTAGAAGTTGAGAGACCAAGAATTATTTTAAATGTTGGAGGAGTATATAATGGCTAGCAGAACAGATCTTCAGACTCTTTTAGAATCTATACTTGGGTCTGCTTTTGTATATTTTCAGCCACCATCCTCTATCATAATGAAATATCCATGTATATTATATGAACGAAGCAAATTAGATACTGAATTTGCTAATAACAACACATACAAAATTGAAAAGCGATATACTATAACAGTAATAGATAAAAATCCAGATAGTTCTCTTCCAGATCAAATTGCAATGCTACCGAGATGCATATTTGATAGGCACTTTACGGTAGATAATTTAAATCATGACGTTTTTACTATATACTTTTAAGGAGATTAAAAATGACAGCTCTTGTTTGGGATGAAACCACCAAAAGGGTTTATGAAACTGGCGTTGATCACGGAGTTTTATACGTTATTGATGCTGTTGGAGCTTATCCTCTTGGGGTTGCTTGGAATGGTTTGGTTAGCGTCACCGAAAGTCCTAGTGGCGCCGAGCCAACTCCATTGTATGCTGATAATATTAAGTATTTGAATTTAGTTTCGGTTGAGGAATTTGGTTGCACAATCGAAGCTTTTACCTATCCTAATGAATTTGCGCAATGTGATGGCTCTATAATTCATGCTACCGCAGACGGTTTAATTATCAGTCAGCAATCTCGTAAGTTGTTTGGTTTAGCTTATCGAACATTGCTTGGTAATGATGTTGACGGTAATAGTTATGGTTATAAGTTGCATCTCCTTTATGGTTGTGCGGCTGCACCATCTGAGAAAGCTTATCAAACTATTAATGAGTCTCCTGAAGCTATTACTTTTAGCTGGGAAGTGACGACCACACCTGTTGTTATGACTGGTTTTAAGCCTACATCTTTCCTCACAATCGACTCAAAGCTAGCTGATCCTACAAAACTCGCAGCCTTTGAAGTTATTCTTTATGGCGCTGTTGCAGTTGATCCTCGTCTTCCTCTTCCTAACGAAGTAGTCACCTTACTGACTCCGTAATAACGTTAGGAATATTATTGATAAGGAGTCTGAGATTTTATATTTATTCATTCTTGGACTCCTTATCAAAAATTCTTTTGGAGGTCTATATAGATGACATTACCTAGTAGAGAACGAGGAGTAATTCCTGGAAAAGGTCCAGAAACCGAATTGGAGTTGATACTAGAGACACATAAACTCTGGATAGAATCTCAACAAAAGAGAGATGAAATGTACGAGAGACGTAATAATGCTCTCGTAGAAGTTATAGCGGAACTGACTATGGTGATTTCAAAACTGAATGATGGTAATATAGCACATCATACAGAAATGAGTGTTGCAATACAAGCAATGCGTGATAGAACTACTGATTTGGTTTCACTAGTCAGAACCGCTACTAGACCGATTCCTAAAAAATAATTATTATAAGGAGATATTAACATGGCTGATTTTTTACATAGTGATGTTTATGATAATGGTCTTGCACCATTAACTACTTTGGTTGAAAATCTTTACATTTGTAATGCTTTACCATCAACCTTTGCTGAAGCTTCTGCAACTTTTAAGCTTGGTACAAAAGCTGCTCCAGGTATTACCGGTCCAACAAACCGTGCTGCTGGTGGTGGTCGTGAGGTTACTGTTGGTGCTATCACGGATGGTACTGTTGATACAACCGGAACCGCAAGTCACTATGCTCTGTGTGATAACAGTGCATCAAAGCTTTTAGCTGCTGGAGATCTTGCAGCGACCCAAGGTGTTACTTCGGGCAATCCATTTACTCTTACAAGTTTCAAGGTTGGTATTCCCGCACCTACTACATAGGAGTTTTAAATGTCTAACCATGCCTCGATTATCCGTCTTCAGGAGGGCAACAAACCCGTTATTAGCCGAGGTCGAAACTTCATAGAATTAGATTTAGGCGGAGGACAACGGAAAGTTGTTGCGACCATTGATCCGTTGCATTATGGGGTGTCTGAAAATCTTGAAATTGATACTGGTTGGGAAGCGGATACCGGGGCATGGCAATGGCGAAATATTAAGAATGATCATTTAATCCATTCTAGAGATCTTTTCAATTCAGGTAATCTTTTAGAATGGAGAGTCGGAAACGAATGGGTTATCATCGATCCTCAAAGTATTAACTGGATTAACCAAGATACATCGAGACAACAAATTGCTATTAAACAATCAGTTTCGGCAATTTCAAACGATGATTGGTTGGTTTGGGCAAATGCTTATAAACCTGGTGTTCACTATGAGTTTTTCGCTCATCCTAAAAGATTAATAAAACATATTATTATTGATAATCTTACTGATCTTCCATCACCTACTGTTAGCGGGACGATCTGGTTCGAAGCTGAGTTTTCCATTTCAAATAGTCCTGGTGTTGAACTTTATTTAGATGGTATTGTTTGGGAGAGGACAAATGGTGTTCGTGTCCAGACTTCAAATCGTATTGAATTTCGCGATACTAATGGAGTTGCGCAGTGGTATGCTGATTCACCTGTGGCGACCGATTTCAATGGAAATAAAATTCAGGCACAGTATGAAGTACATCGGCAAGGGGCAAATTACTTTATCCGAGTTCGTGTTCCTAGAGATTGGATGCTTACAGCTGTTTATCCGATTAGTATAGACCCTACCTTTACCGATGGGTACGGTGGGGATGTTACCTCAGCCTATGATAGCATGACCTATCAGCCCGCACCCGGGGATAATTGGGGAAACTATACCAGTATATTGATGGAAAATTTTGCAACTGAATACATGCGTGGATTGATAAAGTTTGATTTATCCAGCCTTTCTGGAGCTACGATTACTTCGGCCAATCTTTATTTGTATAATCTTACTGATACCCAATCCAGCAAAAGTTTTGGTGTCAATGCGATTTTATCCGCTAATAGTGGATGGACTGAGTTAGGGTCTTGTCATGATTATGCTGTAGGAACAACTCGTTGGGCGGGAGATACTGGTAATGATGGTGGGAGTGATGCTGGATGCGGAGTGTCCGGTACAGATTTCAATGGAACTGCATTGGGATCATGGACAACTGGTGAGGCTGATGCAGTTGGAACAGAATATAATATTTCGCTAACCGTCTCACAAGTTCAGGCGTGGCTAACTGCTAATTATGGCTTAGTTGCAAGAATGATAACAGCTAGCGGAAGCGCGAATGAAGTTGCATCCAGTGACCATGCCACGACCGGATATCGTCCGAAGCTAGTTATCGTTTATACAACTGGTGATGAGTTAATAGCCACCGATATCACTACACCAGCGGCTATTTTAGATGCACCAACATTAGGTCAGACTCATGTTTTATCTGCTACTGATATTACTACACCAGCGGCTATTTTAGATGCTCCTACGCTTGATGCTTCCGATGCTGTTGATTTAGTAGCTACCGATATTACCACAGTACAAGTAATTCTTGGAAGACCTCTTCTAGGACCTAATTCTCTTTTATTATATCCTCAGTCAGCAATAACTGCCGCAGAATCACCCTGGTTAGATAATGATTGGACAACTCCTTCAAATATAACCGCAGATGATGCCGCTACAGCTAATATTACTGCTGCAACATATGATAGTCCTGATCAGTCCTATGTTTTAAAGGGATATAATTTCAATCTGTCAGCATTACCGGTTGGCTCAACAATTGTTGGTATTATTTGTAGAATAAATTGTTGGTATGCCGCTGGCACAAACTCACTTGATCTATGTCAATTACTTGATATATCTAGAGCTAAGGTTGGAACAAATAAGGCGGCAACTCCTATACCATTAACAACTTTAAATACAAATATTGTTACTCTTGGAGCAAATAATGATCTATGGGGTAACGCCCTTACTGAAGCTTGGGTTAAAGATATTGATTTTGGTATAGCTCTTGGATTTGCTGCTACTGGTGCGAACTCTGATGTTTTCGTTGATTATGTTACATTAGAAGTCTTTTATGTTCCTCCTGTTCCAGAAGAATTGATAGCAAATGATATTCTATCTGGAATTCCAATTCTTGATGCACCTTCATTAGGAACTGTTTATAGTTTGACAGCTAATGACATTACGACTGAAGCACCGATACTTGATGCACCTACTTTAGGACAAACTCATGTTTTATCAAGTGCTGATGTCACTACCGAATCCGCTGTTCTTGATCAACCGACATTAGGACAGACTTATGCTTTAACAGCTAATGATATCATAACAGAACCACCGATACTTGATGCTCCCAATATAGGGATGATACACGCATTAAGTGCTACAGATATCACCACTGAACCCGCTGTTCTTGATGCGCCAAATCTTGGACAAACTCATGTTTTAGTAAGTATCGATATTACTACAGAACCTGTTGTTCTAGATCAACCAACTTTAGGTCAGATTCACAGTTTAACAGCTATCGACATTAGTACAGAAGCACCGATACTTGATTCTCCTACTTTAGGTCAAACTCATAGTTTAACAGCTAATGATATTACAACAGAAGCGCCGATACTTGGTTCACCATCTTTAGCAGTAACAGATGAATTGACTGCTACTGATATTACTACAGAACCTGCTGTACTTGATGCTCCTACTTTTGGACAGACGCATGTTTTGACATCTAATGACATTACCACTGAACCTCCTGTACTTGATGCTCCTACACTAACTCAAACTTATGAGTTGACTGCTACTGATATAACTACCGAGCCAGCAGTGTTAGATGCTCCATCATTGACAAGTGGTTTTACTCATGATTTAACAGCTACAGATATTACTACTGAACCACCTATACTTGATGCGCCTAATGTGGGTCAAAAGCATGCTCTAACTGCTAATGAGATCTTGTCTGGAATACCCGTTCTAGAAAGCCCTACAATCGGTCAAACTCATAATTTGGCTAGTAATGATACTTTAGCTGGGATACCAGTCTTAGAAAGCCCCACAATGGGCCAGACGCATATCCTAGTAAGCAATGAGATATTGTCTGGCATTCCGATACTTGGTGCACCTAGTATTACTGAAGTTTTACCTGATGAATTGACTGCTACTGATATTACATCTGGAATACCAATTCTTGGTGCTCCTAATATTGGTCAAAAGCATAATTTATCAAGTACAGATATAACTAGTGGTATTCCAGTATTGGAGACTCCAACGCTTGGTCAAACTCATTCGTTAATAGCGAATAGTATTTTATCTGGTATACCACTTCTTGATTTCCCAAGTATAGGCCAAACGCATTATCTAACAGCAAATGATATACTATCTGGAATACCAATTCTTGGTGCACCTCTCTTAACGTTAGAACTTCCAGTAATACCAGATAATCGTAAATATAAGATATTGGCTGAAGATCGAACAATTAAGATTGAATCAGAAAATCGAAAGATTGAAGTTTTAGAAGAATCTCGGAGTGTTCCTATCGATTAGAAAGGCAATTTATGAAAACATTCACAAAAGACCCAGAAGCTGTACTAGATTATGAATGGGATTGGAGTGCTTGGTTGGGAACGGATATAATAGCACAAGTAGACGGTGTTGTTTTTACTGCTACAGAGGGATTAGTAGTCGATAGTTTTACTTCCGTTGATGGAGTAATTGTTGCTTGGATATCTGGTGGAACCGATCAAGAATCTGGTATAGTAACATGTAAGATAACTACTGCTTTAGGAAGAGTAAACAAAAGATCTGCTATCTTTAATTTAGCACCACAATAAAAAGGAGAACAAATGTTAAAGAAAACAATTAAATACACGGATTATGATGGTAATGAAAGGACAGAGGATTTCTATTTCAATCTGTCGAAAGCTGAACTTACTGAAATGGAATTATCTGTTAAAGGGGGACTTAAGAAGATGCTCGATAAAATTATTGCCGAACAAGATGGTAAGAGAATTATCGAGTTGTTTAAGGATCTTATCCTTAGATCTTATGGGGAAAAGTCTTCTGATGGAAAGCGCTTTGTAAAGACTCAAGAATTACGTGATGCCTTCGGTCAAACAGAAGCTTATGTAGAGTTGTTTATGGAGTTAGCTAGTGATGCTGAGGCAGCTACACTCTTTGTTAATGGTGTCGTTCCTCAAAATTTATAGTTAGAACTTTTTGCTAGAGGAGATCAGAGATGTTACAAATTGTAATTCCCTCAACAGAGTTATATGATGAGGAGAAAAACGAATTCATTATAACGAAGGAAGTAGTTTTGCAATTAGAACATTCTCTGGTCTCCCTATCAAAATGGGAGTCGAAGTGGTGTAAACCGTTCTTAAGTAAAGAACTAAAAACTAATGAAGAGACGATCGATTACATTAGATGTATGACAATCACTCAGAATGTTGATCCTGGTGTATATAATTACATTAACAAGGAAAGTATCGTCGAAGTAAACAAGTACATTGAGCTTTCGATGAGCGCTACAACTTTTGCAAAAGACGATAAAAGGGTTATCAACAAGGAAGTAATAACCGCAGAAATTATTTATTATTGGATGATTGTTCTTCAGGTACCATTTGAATGCCAGAGATGGCATCTTAATAGACTATTAACGTTAATTAACGTTTGTAATATTAAAAGTCAGTCAAAAAGGAAGATGAACGCCAAAGAGTTATACGCTCGTAACATTGCTTTAAATGAGGCTAGAAAAGCTAGACTTAATACTACTGGATAAACATATGATAACTATTAAGCATAAGGGAGATTTTAAAAACACTGAGAGATTTCTTAAAAGATCTCAAAGTCTTAAAGTTCGTGCTATTTTAGAAAAGTATGGACAAGAAGGAGTTTCTGCTCTTGCTTTAGCAACGCCAGTAGATACCGGATTAACTGCCTCTTCCTGGGAGTATAAAATTAAAATTACTAGATCTGGCTATATTCTAGTATGGTCTAATACAAATGTTGTAAATGATCTCCAAGTAGCAATACTAATACAATATGGACATGGAACTAAATCTGGAACCTTTGTTGAAGGAATCGATTACGTTAATCCTGCGATTAGACCTATACTCAACAAAATGTCAGAAGCTATATGGAAAGAGGTGACTAATTTATGAGTAATACTATAGATAATCGTGTAGTTCAGATGGGTTTTGATAACAAACAGTTTGAAAGCGGCGTTAAAACTACTAATGATTCCCTTGCTAATTTAAAAAAGAGTTTAAATCTTGATGAGTCAGCTAAAAGTTTAACAAATCTTTCTAATGCTGGAAAATCATTTTCTATGGCAGGAATAGGCGAAGGTGTTCAGCATATTTCTGATAGGTTTTCTGCTCTAGGAATTATTGGTTTCACAGTTATACAAAATCTTACGAACGCTGCTATTGATTATGGACGAAAACTTATAGCTTCTATAACTGGACCAATGAAACTTGGTTTTCAGGAATTCGAAACTCAAATTGGTTCTATTCAAACCATTTTAGCGAATACCGAGTCTAAGGGTACAACTCTAGATCAAGTTAATGCGGCTCTAGATCAGTTGAATGAATATTCGGATAAGACCATTTATAATTTCACAGAAATGGCTAAAAATATTGGTACCTTTACTGCAGCTGGCGTAGATTTGGATACATCGGTATCAGCCATTAAAGGTATTGCTAACTTAGCTGCTGTTTCTGGATCCACCTCACAACAAGCTGCTACAGGAATGTACCAGTTATCACAAGCTATATCTTCTGGTACTGTTAAATTAATGGACTGGAACTCGGTAACAAATGCTGGCATGGGTGGTGAAGTCTTTAAAAATGCGTTGATGGATACCGCTAGAGTTCATGGTATAGCTATTGACGATATTATTAAAAGAGAAGGTAGTTTCAGAGAGAGTTTACAAACTGGTTGGCTGTCAAGTACTATTCTTACAGAAACTCTTTCTAAATTTACTGGCGATCTTACTGCCGAGCAGTTAAAGACGATGGGCTATACTGAAGAGCAGATTGCTGGAGTTATGAGATTAGGTGAGATGGCTAACGACGCCGCAACTAAGGTGAAGACCTTCTCTCAGCTTAAACAAACTTTACAAGAAGCCCTTCAATCAGGATGGGGTCAAAGTTGGAGACTGATCATTGGTGACTTCGAACAATCAAAACGTTTATTCACCGAAATTAGTGATACTCTTGGTGGATTTATACAAGCCTCTTCTGATGCTCGTAATAATTTTCTAAAGGATTGGCAAGAAGCCGGTGGACGAACCTATCTTATTCAATCAATTAGAAATGCTTTTGAGGCTCTTCTTAGTATCCTTGCTCCTATCAAGGAAGCATTTAGAGATATATTTCCTCCAGCGTCAGGAAAGAAACTCGCAGATTTAACTTTTCTTCTTAGAGAATTGACTGAGAAATTAACACTAAGTAGTGAGACAGCAGATAAATTAAAAAGGATTTTCAAAGGTTTATTTGCTGGATTAGATATTGTAAAAGAAGCTGTTATAGCTTTAGTTGAGAGTTTCTTCAAACTTGTAAGTCCTTTAGCTATTCCTGCTGGTAATAGTATTTTAAATTTCCTTGCTAAAATTGGGGATTATTTAGTAGGTCTCAGAGATAGTGTAAAGTTAAATGATTCTTTCAGAAAAGGTATTGAAAAGATTGGTACTGTTTTAGCTGCATTAGTAGTTAGCATGAAAACTATTGGAGAGAAAATTGTATCTATTTTTGAGCCGATTAAAGAATCCATGGGATCTGCAGGGATATTTAATACGATCACCTCTAATCTAAAGAAGTTTGTTACTAATTTACGAAATGCCTTTAAATCCTTAAAGAAAATCGATGTTACTGCTATTACCTCTTTTATAAAAGAGTTTACATCTAGATTTACTGGATTTCTTACTGATCTAGTTGAATTAGGATCGGAAGTTGGAAGAGTTTTAGGTGGACTTGGAGAAAGAATAAAAGCAAGATTTGGTCCTCTTAAAGATCTAGTAAAAGATATTGCTAAAATCTTTGATCCTATTGGAGACTATATATCTACAGCGTTAAAGAAGCAATTTTCTAAGGGGGCTGAGTCTGCGTCTGGAATAGGTGAACTAATTGGAAAGTTTTTCCAAACTATAAAAGACGCATTAGGAAAAATAGATTTCAGCAAATTCTCCTTTGATGAATCTTTTGATGGACTAAATAAACTTTTTACTGGTGGTCTACTTTTAACAATAATGAATTTCATAAAAAAGGGCGGAAGTGTATTTGATGGACTTAATGGAATGTTTGGTTCTGTTAAAGGAATAGCAGATAGTGCTAAAGGAACTGTCGATAAGTTTTCTGGCATATTTGATGGAGTTACTGGAAGCCTTAAAGCTATGCAAGAGTCTTTAAGATCTAAAGTACTTCTTAATATTGCTATAGCAATCGGAATTTTAGCTTTATCTCTTGCTTTACTTTCTTTAATAGATTCCAAAAAGTTGACCATGGCTTTAGTGGCGGTAACAACTTTGTTTACAGATTTGTTTGCTGCCATGGCTTTATATCAGAAAGTTTCTGGAACTAAGGGAATGATAGGAATGAGTGGTGCGGTATTGTCTATGGTTGGCGTTGCTGTTGCCATGCTTATTTTAGCTACGACCCTTAAGAAATTATCTGATATGGATCCCAACAAACTTCAAGTTGGAGTCTTAGCTTTAACTGGCATATTAGCTTCTATGGTTCTATTTGTCAAAAGCTTTAATAACGTTAGAATGAATGCTGGAGTCGGATTAGCAATGATTGGTGTTGCAATTGCTATCATGCTAATTTCCAAATCTATTGAAAAGCTTGGAGAAATGGATCCAGAGGATCTAAAACAGGCGTTAATAACTATTGGCGCTATCCTTGCTGAAGTTGCTTTGTTTTCTAGATTGACTGGTACCTCTAGTTCGTTAATTGCTTCAGGAGCTGGTTTGGGTATTCTTGGAGTTGGATTATTGGTGTTGGTTGACGTTTTATCAAAGATGGGAAATTTAAAGATAGATGTTGTTAGTCAAGGATTGGCAGCATTAGGAGCATCTTTAGCCATAATTGGCGTAGGAATGAATTTGCTTCCGAAAGATGTACTTATAAAAGCTATAGGGCTTACTATAATCGCCGCTGCCTTAATGATTTTATCAAAGGCTTTAAGCAGTATGGGAAAGATGAGCTGGGACGAAATAGCTAGAGGTCTTGTAACACTAGCAGGAGCAATGCTAATAATAGTTCTTGGTGTTACAGCAATGCAAGGAGCAATAGGTGGAGCTATAGCATTGATTATAATTGCTGGAGCTTTAACTGTTTTAACTGGAGTTCTTAAGGTTCTTGGCTCTATGAGTCTTGAAGAAATAGGACTTGCGCTTCTTGCTATAGCTGGAGTATTTCTTGTCCTTGGTCTTGCTGGTCTTATCCTAACGCCAGTTGTTCCAACTTTGTTGGCTCTTGGCGGAGCTATGTTGTTAATAGGGGTAGCATCCCTTGCTTTTGGTGCAGGGGTAGCTGCTTTAGCCGTTGGTCTTGCTTCTCTAGCGGTGTCTGGTATTGCTGGAGCTACCGCATTAGTTGCTATGGTGGGAATACTACTTGGTATTATCCCCGTAGTAATTGTTGCGATTGTTGGTGCGATTATCCTCTTTGCAAAGCTAATTGCTGAAGGTGCTCCAGTTATAGGTGAAGCATTAAAGACTATGCTTTTGACTTTAATAGGTGTTATTATTGAGGTTGTTCCTGAGTTTATTAATGGGCTGATGTTTCTTGTTGGTGAGTTACTACGAACCTTAGCAGAAAATATACCTGAGTTTATACAGTCTGGTATGGACATTCTTCTGGGTTTCTTAAAAGGTATACGAGATAACATCAATGACGTAGTAACAACAGCAGTAGAAATTGTTACAGAGTTTATAGATGCTGTGGCAGAAAAACTCCCAGATATTATAGATTCGGGTTTCGCTTTAATAGTTGCA
>Ga0209431_10003105_pt1 | contig 13294 bp, 7 predicted proteins | sample RifCSP13_3_FD_184021 | JGI IMG/M metagenome (GOLD analysis project Ga0209431, IMG submission 184021) | Soil microbial communities from Rifle, Colorado - Rifle CSP2_sed 13_3 (SPAdes) (version 2) | ecosystem: Environmental > Terrestrial > Deep subsurface > Rock core/Sediment | place: Rifle...
TGTCCGCCCGCTCGTGGAGTTCCACCGCCAGCGCAAAGCGGTCGCGACGATCGCGCTCACGGAGGTGGAGGACCCGACGGAGTACGGGATCGTGGGCCTCGACAACTCCGGCCGCGTCCTGCGGTTCAAGGAGAAGCCGAAGCAGGAGGAGGCGTTCTCGAACCTCGCGAACGCGGGGATCTATGTTCTCGAGCCGGAGGTGCTCGACCTGATCCCGGACGACCGCCCCTACGACTTCTCGAAGGACGTGTTCCCGGCCGTCCTCGCGAAGGGCCTCCCCCTCTTCGGGGTGAAGCTCGAGGGGGTGTGGGTCGACATCGGCCGCCCGAGGGACCTCATCCGGGCGAGCCTTGAGGTCCTCCGACGGGAGGGCCGTGAGCAGCGCCTCCTCGGGGTGGAGCCGTTCGGCCCCGCAGTCGTCGGCAAGGGCCTGACCCTGGACTCGGGCGTCCGCCTCGGAGGGCCTTTGTACCTTGGTTCGAACGTCCGGATCGGCAAGGGTGCCGTCGTTGAGGGTGCGTGCCTCTACGAGGGAGTCACCGTGGAGGCGGGCGCGACCATCCGCCATTCCGTCATCCTCGAGGACGCGCGGATTGGGAGAGATAGCGAGGTCTTCGACTCCGTCGTGTCCCGCGAGTGCGTGGTCGAGGAGGACGCTCACCTGGCCGGCTCGATCATCGGGGACGGCATGACCGTCAGGGCGCACTCGCGACTCGACGGGGCCAGCATCGCCCCGCCCTCGGCGTGAGAGACGCGAATGAGAACCGGGGCGCCCGGCTTTTTATAAGATGTCAAGGATGCGGTCCCGAAATGCGCCCCTTCGGGGTCGCGGTCCTCCTTTGTGCGGTCTTCCTTCTCCTCCTCCCGATCGCTCGAGGCGACGACACGCTCCCCACAGACCTGAGGATCGTGGGAAACGACGTGTACGCGGAGCAGGTCCCGGTCGCGGGAACCGCCAGCTTCGCCTGGGGGATCGTGAACGTGGATGGGGCGCCGTATGACCTGATGATCTCCGGAAACATCACATCTCCCGACTACCTGCTTTCGGTCAGCCCGGCGAACGTCACGCTCGGACCGGGGGAAGTCGTCACGGTCTACGCCAACGTGACCGTCCCGGGCAGCCCCCAGGCCCCGCAGGCGACCGTCGACGTCGTCGTCCGATTGCAGGACGGGAGACACGCCCACCTCAGCGCGTCCGTCCAGGCGCGGGAGCCCGTGCGGTTCGTGGACCTGCTCACCGCCTTCCTCGCGGTCGGGGCGATCATTTTCGTGGGGTTCTTCGCCTCGCTCGTGTTCGAGCGGACGAAGATTCCGGACCTGATCTGGTTGATTGTCCTGGGACTCATCCTCGGGCCCATCCTCACGACGTTCTTCGGCATCTCGCTGATTCCTCTGAACCTGCTCCGGCTCGTCACCCCGTACTTTGCGGCCCTCGCCCTCATGATCATCCTGTTCGACGGAGGCCTGAACCTGAGGCTGCGGCAGGTCGTCTCCCAGGCGGGGGTCTCCGTCCTCCACACGGCGATCACGTGGCTCGGCGCCCTGTTCGCGATCACGCTCATCGCGATGACGCTCCTTGGCTACCCCCTTTGGATCGGCGTCCTCCTCGGGACCGTCCTCGGGGGAACGAGCAGCGCCGTCGTGATCGGCGTCGTACGGGGGATGTCGATCCAGGAGGACTCCCGGACAATCCTCGTGCTGGAGTCGACGATCACGGACGTCCTCTGCATCATCGGCGCGCTCACCGTGATCAGCATCCTGCGCGGCGGCGGCACGCTCACCGGGACGATCGGTGGGATCGCGGCTGCGTTCCTCGTCGCCCTCGGCCTCGGCGTCCTCGCGGGCCTCCTCTGGCTCCGTGTCCTGAGCGGAATGCAGGGCAAGCCGTTCGGTTTCATGATTACGATCGCCGCCCTGTTCCTCCTGTACGCGGGCACGGAGTTCCTTGGCGGCAGCGGGGGCATGGCCGCCCTCGTGTTCGGCCTCGTGCTCGGGAACCACCGCCAGATCGCGAAGGTCCTCAAGGTCAAGGAACCGTTCCGCGTGGACGACAGCTTCAAGCAGTTCCATTCCGAGATCTCGTTCGTCATCCGCACGTTCTTCTTCGTGTTCCTCGGGTTCTCGTTCACGCTGCCCTTCACGGTCGAGTGGGCCGTGCAGTCCCCGTTGCCGGGCTTCTCCCTCCTGAACAACACGTTCTGGCTCGTGCTCGTCGCGATCATCCTGATCTTCATCGGGATCTGGGGAACCCGCGTCCTGGCGGCGGCCGCGACCACCCGCGTCCGTCCCGACACGGCCGAGGACCGGAAGGCGCTCACGGTCGTGATGGGGCGGGGGCTTGCGGCGGCCGTCCTCGCCTCCCTTCCGTTCGCCATCCCCGCATTCACGGACCCGGCGAATCCCGAGTACGCCTCGTACCACAACGCGATGGTCGGGTACGAGACCCCGTTCCTGACGATCGCGTTCCTGATCATCCTGATGACGGTCACGGCCACGACCGTGGGCGTCGTCGCCTTCGAACGCCGCCACAAACCGGCGGGGTTCGTGGAGACCGCGACGGCGTCCCTCTCCAAGGAGATGACCGCCACGATGGCGGACGCACGGCGGGAACTGGAGCGGACGGAACGAGAACGCGAACGCCGTCGCCAGAGGGAATTGCACGAAATCGAGCGAAATGCAAAACGTCTTGGGAAACCCTAGACCCGGATACCAAAGCGTTTTTATGGGATTGCCTGTTAGTGAGCGCGCCGCGGCCGGCGTCCCTGTTTGGCCGCCAGTCCGCCGCGGCCGGGCCTGAACCGGCCTGTCCCTGCATCCGCCCGTACACCCGCAAGGGGAATTCCAGGAGGTGGTCAACATCGCAAACCGTGCGGCAGTCAAGGAACGCCATCGACGTCCGAGAGCAAGAGCGCTCGCGGCTCGCAGACCCGCCGAGGAAGAGCGGCGCCCAAGCCGAAGGGCTCCCCGGGTCAGGATGGCGGAGGAGCGGAAGACGCGGTTCGCGGTCCTCGGCGCGGGCCACGGCGGCCTCGCGATGGCGGGCCACCTCGCGATCATGGGGTTCCACGTGAACCTCTGGAACCGAAACCCGGAACGCGTAGAGCACGTCGTGAACCGCGGGGGGATCGAGGTCGAGGGGGAGGTCGAGGGGTTCGGGAGCCCGAACCTCGCGACGCCCGACATCCGGAAGGCGGTCCGCGGCGTGGACGTGATCATGATGGTCGTCCCCGCCTCCGCGCACCGCGACATCACCCACGCCCTCGCGCCCGTGCTCACGGATGGCCAGGTCGTCGTGTTGAACCCTGGGCGGACCGGCGGAGCCCTCGAGGTCGCTCACATCCTGCGAGACGACGGCTGCAAGGCAGACGTGCTCGTCGCGGAAGCCCAGACGCTGATCTACGTGTCCCGCCACCTCGAGCCGACGAAGGCTCACATCTTCCAGATTAAGAGCGAGGTGCCCGTGGCGGCGCTCCCTGCGTTCCGCACGCCGGAGGTCCTCCGCGACCTGCGCACCGCGTTCCCGCAGTTCGTCGCGGGAGGCAACGTCCTCCAGACGAGCCTGGACAACATCGGCGCCGTCTTCCACCCGGCGGTCACAATCCTGAACGCGGGTAGAATTGAGTCCACGCACGGGGACTTCGAGTACTACCTCGAGGGAATCACCGCCTCCGTCGCTCGCATCCTCGAGCACCTCGACGAAGAGCGGCTCGCCGTGGCCGGCGCCCTAGGGATTCGGGCCCATCGCGCGCGGGACTGGCTGTACCAGGCGTACGCCTCCGCGGGCGCGACCCTGTACGACTCGATTCAGAGCACGCCGGGCTACAAGGGCGTCCGCGCGCCTGCGCGGGTCCAGCACCGGTACGTGACCGAGGACGTCCCGATGAGCCTCGTCCCGATCGCGAGCCTCGCGGACCAGCTCGGCGTCCGCGTGCCGACGATCAAGTCGATCATCCACCTCGCGGGCGCGATGATGGGCGAGGACTACTGGAGGACGGGCCGGACCGTGGAGTCGATGGGCCTCGCGGGCCTTAGCGTCCGCGAGATCCGGCTCCTCGCGGTGGGGGGAGCGTCATGAGGATGCTCGGGGCGTCGATCGGGAACTGCGTGCACGTCGGGGGCATCGTGAACTTCCTGAAGCTCGCGGAGAAGCACGGGTACGAGACCGTGTTCCTCGGGCCCGCGACCCCGGTCGCGCGCGTCGTCGAGGAGTACGCGCGACAGAGGCCGGACGTCGTGGCGCTGAGCTACCGCCTCACCCCGGAGACGGCGCGGAACGTCCTCCTCGAGGTGAAGGCCGCGCGGGAGCAGGGGAGGCTCGGGAACTCGCGCCTAATCTTTGGCGGCACGCCGGAGGTCGCGAAGATCGCGTCCGAGCTCGGAACGTTCGACTGGATCGTGACGGGGGCGGAATCCCTCGCGGAGATCGAGGCGTGGCTCACGGGCCAGATCGCCGCTCAGCCGGCGGAGTCCTTCGCTCACACCCTCCTCGGGCGCATCACGGAAGGGCGCCCGATGCCGATTCTCCGCCACCACTTCGGACGACCGGACCTCCAAGAGACGATCGACGGGTGCCGGAAGATCGCCGAGGCCCGGGTCCTCGACGTGATCTCGATCGCGCCTGACCAGAACGCACAGGAGTTCTTCTTCCACCCGGAACAGATGCGGCCAGAGCTTGCGGGCGCGGGCGGAGTGCCCGTCCGCCGGCCTGAGGACTTGCGCGCCTTGTACGAGGCATCGCGATGCGGGAACCACCCGCTCCTACGCTGCTACAGCGGGACGAACGAGCTCTCGCGATGGGGGCAGATGCTGAAGGAGACGATCGACGTCGCGTGGGGCGCGATCCCCCTGTTCTGGTACAGCCAGCTCGACGGCCGGTCAACGCGACCCCTCGACGTCTCGATCAAGGAGAACCTGGAGGCGGTCGCGTGGTACGCGTCGAGCGGCATTCCCGTAGAGATGAACGAGTCGCACCACTGGAGCCTCCGGAACGCCCACGACGCGGTCGCGGTCACCGCTGCCTTCCTGGCGGCGTACAATGCGAAACTGCAGGGCGCGACGACGTACGTGCAGCAGCTGATGCTGAACAACCCGCCGGGCAGCTCGCCGGCGATGGACCTCGCGAAGATGCTCGCGAAGCTCGAGCTGATCGACGCGCTCCGGTCCAAGGAGTTCGGCATCGTCCGCGAGGTGCGCACCGGACTCACGAGCCTGCCGCTGGACCCGGACACGGCGAAGGGGCACCTCGGCTCGTCGGTCCACACGATGATGGCCCTCCGCCCCGACATCCTGCACGTCGTCGGGTACTCGGAGGCGAACTTCGCGGCGACGCCGGAGGTTGTGATCGAGAGCTGCCGGATCGCCCGAGGCGCCATCCGGAACGCGATCCTCGGCCAGCCCGACCCGCTCGCGGACCCCACCGTCCGTGCCCGTAAGGACCACCTCGTGCAGGAGGCGAAGTTCCTCTTGGCGGCGATCAAGGAGGAATTTGGCGGCATGTCCGCGAACCCCTGGGCGGACCCGAAAGCGCTCGCGGCGGCCGTGAAGTCCGGAATCCTCGACGCCCCCCACCTGATGGGAAACAAGGCCGCGCGGGGAGAGACGGTCACGAGGGCCGTGAACGGCGGATGGGACGCGATCCACCCGAAGACGGGCGACGTCCTCACGGAGGCGGACCGCCTCAAGTGGCTCGGCGTGGACTAGACCCGGGGGGCGAGGAGTCGTGTGCGGCATCGCGGGGATGGTCGGCGAACCGGACGAGGCCCTGCTCCGCCGGATGCTGGGGACCCTGCGACACCGGGGGCCGGACGACCTCGGCGTGGCGGTCGATGACGGAGCCGCGATCGGCCAGGCGCGCCTGAGCATCATCGACGTTGCCGGGGGCCACCAGCCAATCTTCGACGAGGAGGACCGCACGTGCATCGTCGCGAACGGCGAGATCTACAACTACCGCAGGCTGCGCCGCGAACTCGACGGTCACGCGTTCCGCACGGAGTCGGACTCCGAGGTCGCCCTGCACCTGAACCACGAGCATGGGCCCGGTTTCGTCGTTGCGCTCGAGGGGATGTACGCCCTCGCGATGTGGGACGGCGCGAACCTGTTCCTGGCCCGGGACCCCGTGGGGATCAAGCCCCTCTACTATGCGAACGTGGACGGCACGCTCTACTTCGCCTCCGAGGTGAAGGCGCTCCTCCACGTGACGGACTCGGGGATCCGCGAATTTCCGAACGGGTACTGGTACCGCACGGACCGGGGCTTCCAATCGTTCGCCGAGTGGCGGTCCCCCGCGCTCCCCGAGACCGTCGAGGGCGCGATCGACGCGCTCCGGCGGCTCCTCGACTCCGCGGTTACGGACCAGCTCGTGTCCGACGTTCCGCTCGGCGCGTTCTGCTCCGGCGGCCTCGACAGCACGCTCGTGACCGCAGTCGCCGCCAAACATCTCGGTACGTTCCACACTTTCTCGACCGGTATGTCCGGCGCCCCGGACCTCGAACACGCGGTGCGGGCCGCGGAAGCCCTGGGGACGACCCATCACGTCCGCGAGTTCACCGAGGACGAGGTCCTCGAGCACCTCCCCAACGTCGTCTGGCACCTGGAATCGTTCGACGCCGCGCTCATGCGGAGCGCGGTGCCCACCTATTTCGTGTCCGAGCTCGCGAGGCGGCACGTGACGGTCGTGCTGACGGGAGAGGGCGCGGACGAACTGTACGCGGGGTATCACTACCTTCGGGACCTCTCCGGCGATGCGTTGCAGGCCGAGACTGTCCGTATCACTCGGGCCCTGCACAACCTGAACCTGCAGCGCACGGACCGGATGACGATGGCCCACGCGCTCGAGGGCCGCGTGCCGTATCTGGACTGGGGACACGTGAGTTTCGCCCTCGGCCTCCCGACCGACCTGAAGATCCACGGGACCGAACGGGTCGACAAGTGGATTCTCCGGCGGGCCGCGGAGGGCGTTGTCCCGGAGGACGTGCGATGGCGGAGGAAACAGAAGTTCGCGGAGGGGACGGGAAGCGTCGACGTGATCCGGCGGGAAGCGGAACGGCAGGTGAGCGACGCGGAACTCACCCACCTTCGTGAGGACGCGCGCCCGATCGCCCTCCGGACGAAAGAGGAGGCGTACTGCTATCGTCTGTTCCGAGAGCGGTTCCCCAAGGAAGTGGCGCTCGCGTGCCTCGGCCGCACGGACGTGTACTGATGCACGAAAGCCTTGTTCCCCGCCGCGGAAACCTGCGCCCGATGCTCCGGGCGGCGCTCATCGCAATCGTGTTCTTGACCGCGCTGGCTCTAACGCCGACCGCCGCGGCGGACCCCCTCGGCACGAGCAACGTCGCGTACTACGCCGCGGGTCCAGGCCAAGTGACGCTCCATCTCGGCGAGTCCATCGACTACCCGTGGGTCTTCTACAACGGCGAGACCGCGAGCGTGTACGTGAACCTGACCGCTGACGGAAGCGAGGTCGGGGTCACCGCAAGCGCGGCACCGTCCTTCGTGATCCTCGATTCCGGGCAGTGGGATCAGATCGTCCTCAGGCTAACGGCACCCGAGGAAGGGACGAGCGTCTCCGGGGCGGTACGCGTCCGCCTCACCGCCGTGAACCTGCAGACGAACGCGGTCGCGCAGCAGGACGCCGCCGTGGCGGTCGCCCTCCTCGGCGTCGCGCCCTCCGAGGATCCGACCGGGAAGCTCTTGGGCATCTGGCCGCTCCCGCCGCCGCTTGACAACAAGTGGGCTGCATTCGGCATCTCGGTTGCGATCTGGGCCGGCATCGCGATCGGTCTCGTGTTTGTCGTCGACCCGGTCGTGAAGGGCTTCGCCAAGCGCACGGCGACGAAGGTCGACGACGTCATCCTCCGCATCCTGCGCGGACCCGTGTTCGTCCTCGTCCTGCTGTACGGGACCGTGGGCTCCCTGGCAATCCTCGGCCTGTCGTCAGAGCTTCGCCGGTCCATGTACTCCGTCTACGGTTTCGCGATCATCCTGCTCCTCACCTGGGTCTCCTATCGGATCTTCCGCGACCTCCTCGTGAGCTACGGAGGGCAGCTCGCGAAGCGGACGAAGAGCGACATCGACGACCGGCTGATCCCCGCGCTTGAGAAGGTCGGTGCCGTCGTGATCGTGCTCCTCGGCATCGTCCTGGCGGTGCAGTCCCTCGGGTACGACATCACCTTGTTCCTCGCGGGGTTCGGCGTTGCCGGCCTCGTGATCGCGTTCGCGGCGCAGGACACGCTGTCGAACTTCTTCGCGGGGATGCACATCATGCTCGACCGACCGTTCCGCGTCGGCGACCTGATCGAGCTCGACGACGGCACCGTATGCCGCGTCCAAGACATTGGCCTGCGGAGCACGAAACTGTACTGGGGCAAGTCCCACGACATCATCATCATGCCGAACAAGGAGATGGCGAACCGGAAGATCGTGAACTACGTCCGCCCGGACCGGAGGTTCATCATCAACGTGAAGGTCGGGGTCTCGTACGATAGCGATCTCGACAAGGTCCGGCGCGTGATGACGGAGGTCGCGACGTCCCACCCGTGGGTCCTGAAGGATCCGGGGTTCGAGCCGATCTGGCGCGTGGTGGACTTCGCGGACAGCGCCATCGTGGTCATGATCATCGTGTGGGTCGACGACGTGGACCACCAGTGGCAGCTGGGGAGCGACCTTCGGGAGCGGATCAAGAAGGGCTTCGACGAGGCGGGCATCGAGATTCCGTTCCCCCGCCGCGTCGTGGAGGTCCGGGAGAACCCCCGGGCGGCCTAGTCACGTCGCTACATCCGCTCCGACGTTTCGCCGCTTCGCGACGATGCGCTTCTGAAGCTCCGCCGCCACGATGACCCAGGGCGCGACGAGAACCAGCGCAAGCCAATCCGTCCAGCCCAGGGCGACCGTCGAGAACAGCGCCTGCATCGAGGGGTGGTACACGGCGAGGAGCTGGAGGAGGAGCGCCCCCGTGAGGCCGGCGACCAGGTACCGGTTCGTGAAGAGGCCGACCCGCGACAGCGGCTCCCCGAGGCTCCGGCAGTTGAACGCGTTGAACAGCTCGAACAGGACGAGGCCCGTGAACGCGAGGGTCCGCGCCGCCTCAAGGCCCGCCACCTCTAGCTTGTACGCGAAGAGGCCAAGGGTCCCGACGAGCATCACCGCCAGGACCGCGACCATCAGGAGGCGGACCTCTGAGGAGATGAGGCCGGCGTTCAGCGGCCGCGGCTTGTGGCTCAGGACCCACGGGTGGCGGGGCTCCAGGCTCAGTGAGAGGACGGCGGGCGCCGCGGTGACCATGTTCATCCACACAATGTGGAGGCCGAGGAGCGGGAGCGGGAAGCCGAGCGCGATGCATGCGACAAGGACCGCGGCCTCGCTCAGATTCGTCGTGAACAAGAATGCGACCACGCGCTTGATGTTGTGAAACGCGACGCGGCCCTCCTCGACCGCCGCCACGATGCTCGTGAAGTTGTCGTCCGTGAGGACGATCTCCGAGGCGTCCCGCGCGACGTCCGTCCCGGAGACGCCCATCGCGACTCCGACATCTGCGCGCTTCAGCGCGGGGGAGTCGTTCACGCCGTCCCCGGTGACCGCGACGACGTCGCCCCGCGCCTTGAGCGCCTCGACGACGCGGAGCTTCACGTGGGGCGAGACCCGCGCGAACACGTTCGTCCGGTCCAGTTCCCGCTGGAACGCGGCGTCATCGAGGGACTCGACCTGGTCGCCCGTGACGACGCCCGGGTGCCCCGGATCCGTGATGCCGAGGCGATTCGCGATCGCTTCCGCCGTCAGCCGGTGGTCGCCCGTGAGCATGATCACACGGATTCCGGCGGCGTGGCATCGACGGACGGATTCCGCGACGCCCGGCCGCGGCGGGTCCATGAGCCCGACGTACCCGACGAACACAAGGTCCGAGACGTCCCCGTCGCCGAGGACGATCTCCGCGGGCGGCAAATCCCGGTAGGCGAACGCGAGGACGCGGAGCCCCTGCCCGGACATCTGCGCCGCCCGGGCCTCGCAGTGGGCGTGACCGTCCTCGTCGAGGACGACCGCCCGATCCCCCTCGAGGCTCCGGGAGCACCGCGCGAGGATCACCTCGGGGGCTCCCTTCACGTAGAGCTGCGGGACGTCCGCGACGCCCTCGTAGACGGTCGCCATGTACTTCCGCTCGTGGGAGAAAGGGATCTCCCCGAGACGCTTCGCGCGCTCCGCGACCGGCGTGCCGAGCTGCGAGGCGAACAGGAAGAGCGCGACCTCCGTCGGGTCGCCCTTCACCTCAAGGCCCTCGTCCCCGTACTCCTCGCGCAGGTCGTTGCACAGGGAGGAGATCCGGCCGAGCATCGCGAGGGGCGCCTCCGCGACGCCTCCGTCGGGCTGGTGCGCGAGCAGGTCCAGGTCGACGCGGTGCCCCGGGAGGTACGCGCGGGCGACCCGCATCCGGTTCTCCGTGAGCGTGCCCGTCTTGTCCGTGCAAATCACGCTTGCCGCACCGAGGGTCTCGACCGCGGAGAGCTTGCGGACGACCGCGTGGCGCTTCGCCATCCGCTGGACGCCGACGGCGAGGACGATCGAAACCGCCGCCGGGAGGCCCTCCGGGATGATCGAGATCGCCTCGCCGAGGGCGAACAGGAGCACGTCCGTGAGCGGAAGGCCCCGCGCGAGCCCCAGCGCCAGAATCGCGACGACCGCCAGGGCCGCGGCCGCGGCGATGAGCTTGCTGAACGCCCGAACCTCTTTCATGAGCGGCGAGGGGTCCGTGTGCACGGACTGGAGCGTTGCGGCGATCTTCCCCATCTCCGTGTCCGCCCCCGTGGCGGTCGCGACGAACCGGCCTCGGCCGCCGACGACGAGCGTGCCGAGGTACACCAGGCAATGCCGGTCCCCGAGCGCCGCACGCGCGGTGGGGACGGGGTCCACGGTCTTGGGGACGGGGAGGGACTCCCCGCTGAGGAGCGACTCCTCGACCTCGAGCCCGTGCGCCTCGATCAGGCGGCCGTCCGCGGGAACCGCGTCGCCCGCGTCGAGGAGGACGACGTCCCCGGGCACGAGGTCGCTGGCGGCAATCGAACGCGGCACGCCGTCCCGGAAGGCGACCGCCTTCGGCGCGTGCAGGTTCCTCAGGGAGTTCAGCGCCCGCTCTGCCTTGAACTCCTGCATGAACCCGATCACGACGTTCACGGCGACCGCCACGATCGTGACGAACGCGGTCAGGTAGTGGTTGACGCCGATCGCGACGACCGCGGCGCCGACCAGGATGAGGACGAAGGGGCTCGCGACGAGGTGCGCGAGGAGGGGCAGCGGTCCCCGACGCTTCCCCTCGGGGAGCGCGTTCGGGCCGTACGCCGCCAACCGGACGGCGGCTTCCTCTTCGCCGAGTCCGTCGCGGTCGGACTTGAGCTCCCGCAGGACGGCCTCCGCGGTCTGCGTGTGCCAGGGGACGGGTTCGCGGACCGGGGCCGCGCGGCTCGGCTTCGCGATGCGGTGGAGAAACCTCTGGTTGCGCGTCGAGGGCACGCCCATCCCATCCCTTCGGCGGCGCGTCATGGACCGCATCGTACAAAAAAGTTAGGGTGCGCCCGGCCGACGCCACGCGACGCGACCGTCTTTCACGACGGTCTCCGCAATCCGCGACCCCATCCGGTACGCGACGTGGCGGTGATCCGGCGCGTCGAGCACGAGGAGGTCCGCGCGCTTCCCGACCTCGAGGCTCCCGACCTCACGACCGAGCCCGACGGCGTACGCGGCGTTGATCGTCGCGGCGGTGAGCGCCTCCGCGGGGGTCAGGCTCAGCTGGTGCGCCGCCAAGGACACGACGAGCGGCATGGACTCCGTCCAACAGTTCGGGTTGAAGTCCGTGCCGAGCGCCACGGGCACGCCCATCTCGACGAAGTGCCGCGCCTTCGCGAGGGGGATCCGCGACGCGAGGCTCGACGCCGGCAGCAGGACGGCGACGGTCCCCCGCTCCGCCATCTTCCGGATCCCCTCCGCGCTCGCGTGCACGAGATGGTCCGCGCTGACCGCCCCGACGTCCGCCGCGAGCCCGGCGCCCCCGCCGTCGGAGAACTCGTCCGCGTGGACCTTCCCGAGGATTCCCAGGCGCTCCGCCTCGGACAGGAGGCGGCGGGCCTGGTCCCCGGAGAAGTACCCGTCCTCGACGAACACGTCGCAGAACCGCGCGCTCGTCTTGGCGGCGACGTTCGGCAGGCCCTCGCGGATCAGGAGGTCCACGTACTCGTCCCCGCGATCCTCGAACTCCGGCGGGACCGCGTGGGCCCCCAGGAACGTGGGCACGACCGTCGCGGGGTGGCTCTCCTGGAGCCGCTCGAGCACGCGCAGGAGCTTCATCTCAGCGTCGAGCGTGAGCCCGTATCCGGTCTTCGCCTCGACCGTCGTCGTCCCGTGCGCGACCATCTCGTCGAGGCGCGCGTGCGCCGCCACGTACAGGTCCTCCTCGGACGCGGAGCGGGTCTTCTCGACCGTGTTCAGGATCCCGCCGCCGCGGGCCGCGATCTCCTGATAGGACATCCCCTCCGCCTTCCACTCGAGCTCGTGCTCCCGGGACCCCGCGAAGACGAGGTGGGTGTGCGCGTCCACGAACCCGGGGACGACCGTCCTCCCGGTCGCGTCGAGGACCTCGTCCGCGTCCTTGTGCTTCGTCGCCAGCTCGTCCGAATCCCCGACCTCCCGGATCACGCCGTCGACCGCGAACAACGCGCCGTCCTCGAGAATCCGCAGGTCCCGCATCTCCCGTCCCCGGCGGGGCCGCGGGTAGCCTGCGAGGGTCACGAGCTCCGCCGCGTGGAGGACGAGGAGGGACGCGGGAGCCGGTGCGGGCCCCGCCGCCGCGCGCGGGACGGTCCCCTTCGGCGCGAGGACCTTGTGGTGCCGCCGGCTCATGGGAGCATCATGGCCCCCTTCGACTCCCCATGCACGACGAACGCCCGGCCGCCCGCGTCCGCGATCGCCTTCGCGGTCCGCTCCGGGTCGTCCGTGAGCGCGACCATGCTCCCCCCGCCGCCCGCGCCGGTCAGCTTCGCCCCGTACGCGGTCGGCCGCGCCGCCGCCACGAGCCGGTCGAGGCTCGGGTGCCCGACGCCGAGCGCGTTCAGGAGCTCGTGGTTCCGGTCCATGAGCTCGCCCGCGGTCCCCCAGTCGCGGACCTGGAGGGCGCGGAGCCCCTGGACCGTGATCCGCCCAATCTCCTCGACCCATCCGCGCGCCTCGGGGAGGGCATCCACGCGCTCGCGGACCTTCGCGACGAGCGGCCCCGTCGCGGCGCTGACCCCCGTGAATCCGACGACGAGTTTCATCG
>Ga0209431_10003107_pt1 | contig 13290 bp, 13 predicted proteins | sample RifCSP13_3_FD_184021 | JGI IMG/M metagenome (GOLD analysis project Ga0209431, IMG submission 184021) | Soil microbial communities from Rifle, Colorado - Rifle CSP2_sed 13_3 (SPAdes) (version 2) | ecosystem: Environmental > Terrestrial > Deep subsurface > Rock core/Sediment | place: Rifle...
GAAGCTGAAGCTATCCCTATCATGTTTGCAATATCAGTTTGAGTTGGACTCTTTTTTTCCAAGATCATCATCAGGATCTCTCTTGCTGTTTCCTGATTCAAAATTTTAAGAATATCTCTTTCATCTTTCTCAAAAAGACCTATCGGGAAATAGTATTTGTGAAGATTGTGTCTTTCTGAAGAAATTTTACCTTGATTTTCTAGTAGATTAAGGTGATATTGAGTTGTTCCCATAGACATGATTAGTTCCCTCTTGATTTGACGCAAGTGACATCCCGGATTTTCCTTAATGTAGTGTAATACTCTGCTTGTATTACTATTTGATTCGTCATTCACTATGCACCAACTTCTTATTCATAGCAAAAATTATGATACTGTCAATTTTTTTCATCCTTTTATCAAAATTAGAATTAGAAGGATATATTGATTATAGTACATTCGTCTAAATGAAACAGTAATTATTTTAAAGATCATTAATGATCAAATATTCCAATCTATTTTTGAATTAGGTTACTGTCTCACAATTGCTTTAATATCAGGTGTTAAAGAGTTCGTAATGAATTCAAAACTGACTTTGATGATTGGAGTAGTTGCCATAATGGCAGCAGCTGCAATTACAGGAACATACAACCAAATGAATACAGCAAACGCAGAAAAAGATGACGAGCCTGAATTTGTAGATTCTTTTGACTTGGAAGGGTGCACATGGTCATCCACAGGAAGCAATCGCTACTTTATCCTAGAGCCAGGGTACCAACTTGTACTCAAAGGAAAAGAAGGTAGTTCAGTAGTCCAGCTAACAATCACAGTACTAGATGAAACAATACCCATAGATGGTATTACAACTAGGGTTGTAGAAGAAAGCGAAACCAAAGATGGAGATCTGGTAGAAATCTCAAAGAACTATTTTGCAATTTGTACTGAGAATGACAACATCTTTTACTTTGGTGAAGATGTAGACATTTACCAAGATGGACAAGTCGTAAGCCATGATGGTGCATGGTTACATGGAGTAGATGAAGCAAGAGCAGGATTGATAATGCCAGGATCGCCAGTTGAGGACTACGGATTTTATCAGGAAATTGCACCAGATGTAGCGCTGGACAGGGGGGTTATCGAAAGTCTTGACGAGAGGATAAAAACGCCTGCTGGAGTTTTTGAGGATTCTTTGGAATTCTTTGAAACAACACCTCTTGAACCAAATGCTGAAGATTTCAAATGGTATGCGCCTAACGTAGGATTAGTAAAGAGCAATACTCTGAAGCTAATTGAATATGGATACGTAGAGTAAGACTAGGAATCATCGCTACGATCCAAATTTCTTTCTTTTTTTAATCAAATAATCTAGGATTTCTTAGAAAACAACACAGGAGGTTTGACATCATACATTTTCAAACTTTTAAAAAATTAAATTCAAACTATTAAAAAAATCAAGACGCCAGGTAAGGGATTCGAACCCATGTGTGCAGAAGCACAACCGCTACCTTGTTTTGATCTCGAGGCGGTCGCCGTACCACTTGGCTAACCTGGCAACTGCAAGACTTCGTACTTTGATCAATAAATACACTAAGAATGAAAGTGATCAAGTATATAATAAAGGATATAAAGTAGACTATTTATTACAAAGATCAGTTGGAGACCATTTCCAAAAAAGTCGTCTCAATTGAGTTTGGGGGCAAAAAATACGTGCTTTCAGACGAGATGACCATTGAGGGCTTTTTGTCAAGTCTGGGATTTGATGACAACGAACATGTACTACTAAGACCCACAAGGGACGGCTTTGCCCTGACTTTAAAATAGTGTAAGAATTGATAGTGGATAGTTTATTATTGATATCATACTTACTAATATCGCAGACAGGGTGCTAAAAATAGATGCCAAAGTTTCGTGTTTCCATAACAATTGACAGTCGCATAGCAAAAGAGATTGAAGACTATTATAGAGAAAAAGTCAAGACCGCAGCTGAAAAAGGCGAGGACATTCCAAAGCTTTCAAACATATATGAAGAGATCATAGAGCGCGGCTGGGAAACAAAATCCAGCCTTCGCAAGAAATAGGAAAGCAAAAATTCACTGATTATTACAATATTTTGTGGGTCTAGATCTAAAGCCGCTTGTTGTACGCGAAAAAACAAATCTTGAATCTTTTGCATCCAAAGTCATAGCAATTGATGCGTACAATGCAATCTATCAATTCTTGGCAATAATTCGAGGTCCTGATGGGATGCCGTTAAATGATTCCAGGGGGAGAATAACGAGTCATATCAGCGGGCTATTTTATAGAAACATAAACTTTCTCTCACTTGGGATAAAACCTGTTTATGTTTTTGATGGAAAGCCTCCATCACTAAAGTCTGCAGAAATATCACGACGTAAGCAGATAAAAAAAGATGCTACAATAAAATATGAAAAGGCATTAACAGAAGGAAAGTATGAAGATGCAAGAAAATTTGCACAACAAACTTCAATTCTACGCGATGACATGGTTGAAGACTCTAAACATCTGTTGAGTCTTTTTGGAATTCCGTTCATTCAAGCTCCATCAGAAGGCGAAGCTACTGCAGCAAATCTTACTATCACAGGACAAGCATATGCTTCTGCAAGTCAGGATTTTGACTCGTTGTTATTTGGCGCAAAAAAACTGATACGAAATTTTACAAATAGCGGCAGAAGAAAACTTCCAAACAGAAATACTACAATAGAGATTGAACCTGAAATAATTGATCTTGAAAAAACTCTATCAGAGCTTGGGATTTCACGTGAGCAATTAGTAGATGTTGGGATTCTAATTGGTACTGACTTTAATCCCAATGGTTTTGAGAGAATTGGCCCAAAGACTGCACTTAAAGCAATAAAAGAATACGGCAAGCTTGAATCTGTTCCTCAAATTCAAGAAAAGCTAGAAAAGATAGATTACAAACAGATCAGACAGATATTTTTAGAGCCCAAAGTCGCTGATGTCTCATCTATTGAATTTGGTGAGATTGATTTTCAGGCAATTACAAACTATCTCTCATCTGAGCGAAGTTTTTCGCTTGACAGGGTTGAAACTTCACTTAATAGACTAAAGAAAGCCAAAGAAAGAAAAAGTCATACCCTTGAACAGTGGATGAATTAATTTGATGGTCTACGGTAACTTCAGAATCTAGATACATGTTTGCCTGAAATTCGACTTACCATCTATGGAACTGTATAATCCCAAGGGGTAACAAAATACTTGTATGTTCCACCATGTCTTGGGGCCTCTTCTATTATATACCAGATATGAAGTCTTGATTTCTCGTCATCAACTATTTCACATGGAAGAACAATAGTGTTATTCTTTACATCGTAGTTTACTGCTTTAGCAAATTCTTTTCCACGAACAAAATACTGATGTTCAATTACATTATCTAGATTTTCTGCAGACATTTTGCAGTTGTTGTCTATCTTTTCTATCAAAGTAATGGGGATTACATTTTTGACAACATCATGGGGATTTAGCTCATCCCAGTTTGGTCCTGTAAACGTGTTAAGCAACAAACCAAAATAACTGTTTGACCACGGTGCAAAAATAAAAATAACAATGACAATGACAGCAGCAACAAGAACAAAAATTTTTTCTTGTTTCTTATTCATTTCTCTCTGATTGGTATAATATTGTGTATTACAAAAACATCTAGTCTAGAGTTAATTCGTATGTTATATCAACTGACTCGCCAGCGCTAACAGTGACATTCGCAGTATCAATTACTGCAAGAAGTGGAGCTTGATTGGCAGCTATTTTACAGTCAAGGAAGGGACCAGCACCAAAGGTATCGTTACCGCAAATGCCAATGCCTGTTACTACCGTACCGGCAGGAAAGTGAGTGGTTTCTGAAAAAGTTTGTGCCCCTGAGTTTGCGGTGGTATCTGTTCTAGAGAATACAATATCTCCTATACAGTTGAGGCTAGGGATAGTGAGAGTATTATCAATGTTGAAACTTGCGGCAGTCGCTGTGTTCGATGTATCGACTGCTACAGCATTTGTCACACACATCGTGTCAACTTGATTTCCATCGCTAGTATCTGTACTGGTATCTCTAAACGCTTGATCTAACATGAAGTCTGTGCCCGTATTAACAACTTCATTATGAATTACATTTTCAAAGAGAATGTTTCCTGTAGAATCTTTTAAGACCACTGTAGCAATTCCATACATTTTTGGTAAATCTGATTGTGTATTGGAATTAGTAGCTGGAATAATCATTATAAATGCTAGAAAAATTAAACCAAATCCGATAAATTTTAACATTATCTCTGGTTTTTAATGTGCATATAAAAATCTTTTTTGATATCAAAAAAAAAAAAACGATTATTCTGAAAGAGTTACATCGTCTTTAGCCTTAATTATGTAGTGTTTGGTGCCATTTTCATCCAAATAATACTCAACACCTGATGTTGTTTATTGTTGTGTAATCTTTAAGTTTAATCTCATCACTTTTTTGCAATTTTGAATTAATTAACACACTGTCGTTCATAGCTGGCTTGTCATCCAAAGATGGCGGAGTATTCTTGATATTATTTGGCACTAGGACAACAACAATGATGATTGCAACAATGACACCTACTACAAAAATTCCTTTGAAATTCATACAGCCAAGTACAGATTTCATACTTATATTACTAATTACACGAAACTAAACAGATCACACCACCAAACCTTATTATCTCTTAAAATATTCCAAAAACCGATGAATTGGGAAGTACCACTTCTGTTAGGTTTCTTATTACTTTTTAGTGCATGGGTGTCGTTTCCTTTAACTGACCAATATTTTTTCATTGATTTCCACGGTATAAAGCATCATATTCTTACACCAGAAATATCAGATCACGATAATGTAGCAGATAATTTAACCAACATGCTGTTCACACGATATGAAAACCCTTGGATGGGATATGTTGGAATCAACATAATTTTTGTTGCTGGCATCATCATTACATTACAACAGGAACCAGTTCGACTTTACCTAAGAAATAGAATACAGACTTTGATACCATTCAATTTAAAAAAATATTCATATGATCAGTTACAGAACGAATCTAAAATTTTCTGCTTAATATGTGGTAAACGAAATAATGATTTGGCCATGGGGCCTTCCTTGATTTTTTTTACCCATAAAGAATTAAAAAAATCATCCAAAGTTTTTTTCATAATTTTTACTCTTATAATTTTGTTTTCATTTTATTCACAGAATGCCTATGCCGCAACAGCACAATTTGTAGATGGTGGCCAATTTACTGGGCTGTCAACAAATTGCGCTTCAAGATCAACTGTAGCTACACTAAATACAAGTTTACCAGCAGCTTCTAGTTCAACTCCTAACATCATAATAGCAACAACAGATTATGTATCATCTGACGCTGGCAGCGAACAAGTAGATGTGTCAAGTGGCTTGTATAGAGGAGTGAGTGTCCTTTCTCAACTTCAATACAGTTTCTTTATTGATGCAGCTGATGAGGGGAATCACTATACGTACATTTATGAAGATTCTACTGCTGGTGCAAGTCCGACTTATACAGTTGAAGCCTGTTTATCAGCAGCAGCAGGAAATGCTGAATCAAAAATTCTAGCAATTCACGGATTAGAAAGTTCATTTACAGAAGTTGGAAATATTGTAACATCAGCAGGTTCTTTTGTGGATATTGCAACTTTAAACACAGACCTAACAGCAAATGATCATATCATAATAGCACAGGTACAGATTGACTTTGACGGTACTGCAACAATTGCTGCAGGAGACATTGAATTAAGGAATAGTGCTGGTACAATGTTGGCAGAAAATCAATTTGAAATCATGGGTCAAAGTGGTGGAATAGGTGACGGTTCAGCAATAACACTAATTGCTGTGGTTCCTGGCGGAAGTGCAAACACATCGTACAAAGTATCAGTGCAAGAACCTTCTGGTGGTGGCGTAGCAGGTGCAGAAGCAAAAATTCTTGCGCTAAAAGCGGCTGGAGGGGAAGAATACTTTAGCGATGGTGGAAGCGTTTCGGTAGCGGCTTCAGCAACACAACTTACAAGTCTGACCTCCTCATTTCCTAGTAACTCAAAAATTGTGGTCATGTCAGCAAGTCAATTTGATGACACCGACTCGGTAGCAGAAACCTTGGACATAACATCAGGTCACGAGATAAGAGAAAACAGTGTTGCAAAATCTGGAAATCAAATGGCAATAGGAGAACTAGCCACATCTGGAAATGCAGGCGAAGGCATAAGACACACGTTGATTTGGTATGGCAGTGCTGGCGGTGCATCTCTGGGATACGAATCAAGAGCAGATGCAAGTGCTACTGGATATAACGGTGAAAGTAAATTGCTTGCATTCAGCGTTCAAGAGAATCTGTTCTCCTCTGACACTCCGACTCTTTCTGAAATTGTATTAATGAATCAAGACCGAACAGCTACCGATACTCCGACTCTTTCTGAAGATGTAATAATAAATGGAATTCTATCTACCTCTGACACTCCGGTTATTTCTGAATCTGTAACATTACACCAAATCCTATTACTCAGTGACACCCCAATTCTTTTCGATTCTGCAACGATATCTTTGATTAATAGTGGATCTGGTAGTGGTACTAATGGAGGAATCAGTATAGATATTACTCCACCATCAATTGGTTCTTCCACACTTACATCATTAGGTGATCCAAAGTCTGGACCAGGTGTAATCATCGGTGAAAATAATCATCTTGATTATCTCTCACAGGTTAGACCAATAAAAGTAGGTGAAAAAATTAATCTCAGATTTGATGTGTATGAAGACCAAGGATTAAACAGTATCGCACACGCATCGTTGTACATAGGTAAAGGGACATCTACATCTGAAGTATCTGAAAGCAATACATACATCAGATTTGAAAAGGACAAACAATTTGAACTAAGTGATCCGAACAAACTATTTTCAGATGTCAGTTTTGCACTTCTAAAAAAGGACACTAATAATTATGTATTTAGATTTGATATGACATTTGCAAAACTGATGGAAAAATCAAGTATATTATTTAGGACATGGGATCTAAGTAGAAATGTAGATGAAGTATGGTATGTTGATGCATTAGAAGTAATGGAAAAAGAAACGTCACCACCAGAATCTCTAAACTTTGGTACGAAAAATGAATCAGTCAATACGCCAAGTGTAATTTCAGCAGATCAGAGATTCGTAGTTGAGAAATGGGCTGGATACAATGCAGAGTCCATTTTGGATTCTGAACTGCTAAAATTCTTAGGAATTATTTCATCACAATCAGGAGAGGAAGATAATAAAATTACAATTCCATCATGGTTCAAGAATAATGTGGCGGGATGGGTGCTTGAAAGCAAGGTAAGCTTTACAGAGTTTGTTGACGCCATAGAGTATATGTATGAAAAAAGAATCATATGATAATTCAAAACCATTCAAGCACTGCTACGTTGTTTATTTATTGATTCTTTAACTATAATTTTTTACGTTTCTCTTCAATTCTTTTTTCAGATTCAAGGCGCTCTAGCTCATACTGTTTTAGATCTACGAATTTTATAATCTGGCTTAGGTTTGGATGTACTTTTTTTATTGCCCTAAACATAGTCTGACCCACTTTTCTATAGTCTGGATGACCTTGTGGAACAGTTCTTAGTTCAATTAGATGTGTAGCTTCCCTTAGATTAAAACGCATAAAGTATGGATACTTGTATGCAAAGTTTACAACATATTGAGCTTGCTCTGGCATGTGTGGCTGTATTAAATCAAAAACTTCTTTTGACTTGTACATACAGTCAGCAAAGTCCTTTTCTATTCCAAGTGAAATAATTTCTGAAGAAATATCATATCCGTGATCTGTTGTAAGCAGCTGTCGCTCCAAAGTTAGCACTCGATGTCTATGAAAATCACGAAACATACCAAAGTTTGTTAGAAAATCAAAAGTATATTCTGTCATTTCAAATGCTCGTGGAGGTCGATGCCTTCTGTTTTGGCGAAGCTGTACAAAAGTTCTGATTATCTTTTTTCTTGCAGCTGGAGACATCTTTCTTACTTCTGAAAGTATGGTCTTGTATGAAATTCCTTTAGCTTGTTCATACAAAATCGCAGAAATTATCTTTTCTTCCGCTTTTTTTTCAGATTCTGATTCTACTAACTCTACAAGAAAGCTAGTTTTCTTTTTATTTTTAAGATATTTTTTAGCAAGATTTCCCGCAGTGTTTTTCAGATCATTATGAAATTCTTGCAAAAGCTTACCATGCTTGTCATCAGCTCTTTTCACAAACGATCTAATGATTACATCAAGCTCACGGTGCATCTTTGTTGCAAGATTGATCTCTTCTTCAAGCTTTGAGCCATAAAGTATAGTCAAAAGATACTCAAAGGCACGTCCATTTCCTGTTATTCCTACATTTGTTAGAGTAGATGCAGGCAAAAGCCCCCTTAGTACATCAAGTGCTTTTGCCTTTATCGTTGCATTGTATATCCTTGTGGCTGATTTGATGTCTGTCTCATCTGTAAGGTTTGAGAAAGGTACCTCATTACCTGAGGAGTTTCTGAACCTTTGGTTTTCAATTGGTTCTCTTTCCTGTATATAGGATATCATAGATTGAATATTTTTTGAATAAACATCAAAGTCAAGATTGCATGATTCTAGATATTTGTCTGCAAACTTGGAATTCATAATATTTGGTTCTTTGAAAAATTTGTATTCATCATTAATTTTCTTGTCCCAGGAAACATAACGCGAAGATTTTTCTAAGTATGATAAACCGATTCTCCGGTCTTCAATTTTTTTTACAGCAATGTTAGAAAGTCCTTCGATTGCAATTTGTGCTTCACCAAGCTCAGCTACAGAATCATCACCATATTCTAACAATACTCTGTTGTAAAATTCCTCCCCACGGTTTTCGTTCTGCAAAAATTCGTCAAGAAAAATTTTTCGCATGCTTTTGTCAGACCTTGAATATCTTGACATCAAAGCACCACGGTCTACTTGTTTTGGCGTTATGATGGCAAAGACAGAGTCATCTACATTTGAAAAGTGTTTAGATAAAATTTCTTTTTCAGCATCAGAAAATTCCGACATTACGATCGGAAAGATTTCCAATTATAAATTACTTTTTGCCTATCTGGATCAAGTTGAGCGAATCGTCATGTTTTGGTGTGCTGTGTTTTGATTGCCAACGCAGCAAAACTTCTTTGAAGGATTCAGCTTCGTCCGGATCTTCAGTATACATCAGCATTGTTATCCATCGACCATCCCCAACTGATCCGCCCATGGAGTTCATCCAGAAATCTGTTGGTAAAGTAGCAAAGGCTTTGTGGTTTGGATCACGGCTCATGTCGATCCATCTTTTGGACACAAACTGCAAAATTTGGTCCAGATCTTCTTTTACTATCATGGAATAAAACATTACATGACATGATTTTAAAATTGCGAAAATTGATGAGTTGTTCTGCTTTCTGGCTTAGCTAAAATGATCTTACCAAAATTCAAAACCTTGTTAACACTTTGCTGGTTATATAAAGTCCAAAACCTATACTGTAATGAGCAAAGACGAGATCGAGTTTATCGGCAAGCAAGTAAAGGACATGTACGGCACTTTTATTGGCAAAGTCGTCGGAACTATTACTGACATTGACGGTTCTGTACAAACAGTCGGTGTTGATTGTGGTTCTGAAGGACTCAAACAGCTGCCATTTGAGCAACTTGTAGTGCAAGGTGCTTATGTGATCTACATTCCAAGGTGGAGATTAGAAGCACAGCGACTGTTGCGCGAAAAGGGTCTTACATTGCGCCGTATGCGAGCTCTGATAGATATCGTATCTGAAAATGATGACATGAAGGAGGATGCAGAGCTCATCCACGAAAAATACAAGATGAAGCTGCTTACTCTGGAAGAAACAGAAAAACAAATCAAAGAAAAACTGGAGCAGAGAATCAAAGAATTGGATAGCCAATTCCAATCGATTAGAATGCTAGTGTTTGATGCAAAGTTGCAGTTCAAGAGCAACGAGATATCAGATGCCAAGTATGAATCTGTTAAAACCCAGACTGTAGAAATAATCGAACACATCGAACACGAAAAGGCAGAGATAGCAAGCATTCAAAAAAGAATCACAGACCTTTCCGTGGAAAGTGTGGAGCGGACACAAAGCCCCAAACAAGAACTTCATACAGCCGCCATTTCGTATTTGGGTAAAGTAAATACAATTTCACAGCCAACCCAAGTTGTAGCAGCACCAGTTTCTGGTCCAGATGTTGGTAACGCTCCCCAAGCACCAGCGCAAAAACCAGTAGCAATTGGAGCTGATGGTGCAGAAGAGTCTCAAGATTCAGACTGGCTTAGTAGGATATCCTCCCAATAGTCACTGAATAGGATATAACAGGTTCGCTCCTAGCCTCCTTTTTTAACAAATCATTTTTTTGTAAGAATAAAGCAACCCCTATTGTGGCTGAAAGTTTTCTTATTGGTCTTGGAAACAACGATTCAGAGACACGAAAAAAAGCAGGGGCTGATTTTGTCTCATTTTGGGCAGACCAGGCTAAACAACTTCACTGGTTTGAATACTGGGAGCGTACTTTGCAGTGGGATGCTCCGTTTGCTAGATGGTTTGTTGGCGGAAAAATCAACGCCTCATACAATGCTCTAGACATACACCAAAAAGGCAAAGCAACAAAGCCTGCCATTTTGTGGGAAGGAGAAAATGAAGAAAGACGTGTTATTACTTATCATGATTTATGGGTTCAGGTAAACAAGTTTTCAAATGTCCTAAAATCACTTGGTGTATCAAAAGGAGACAGAGTTACAATCTATCTTCCAATGGTCCCAGAGTTGATCATAGCAATGCATGCTTGTGCAAGAATTGGCGCAACACATACTGTAGTCTTTTCTGGGTTTAGTGCAAAATCATTACGTGACAGAATCGAAGATTCTAAATCAAAAATAATAATCACAGCCGATGGTGGATTTCGAAGAGGAACTGTTGTAAAGCTAAAAGAAGTAATTGATGAAGCAATACTTGGCTTTGATTTTGTACATCATGTCATCATACTTGAACGCGCAAAGATTCCAATCACAATGAATCCAAAAGACAAAAAATGGAATGATCTTATGGTATCTGCTCAAGAAACCTGCGAGCCAGAAAAACTAGACAGTACACATCCTCTTTACATCTTATACACTTCTGGTACTACAGGAAAACCAAAAGGTGTACTGCATGGAACAGGTGGATATCTTACACACTTGTATTCTACGTTCAAGTGGATCTTTGACATTAAAGATTCCGACGTTTATTTTTGCACAGCAGACATTGGTTGGGTTACAGGACATAGCTATGTAGCATATGGGCCATTGTTGCATGGTGCAACCCAAGTCATGTATGAAGGAGCGCCTGATTATCCCACTCCTGCAAGAATGTGGGATATAATACAAAGATACAAAGTTACAATATTTTACACCACACCAACAGCATTGCGCATGTTCATGAAGTTTGGCGATGACATCCCAAATTCGTATGACATTTCATCGCTCCGTCTTCTTGGAACCGTTGGTGAACCAATAAACCCAGAGGTATGGAAGTGGTATTTCAAAACAATAGGAAAAGAAAAGTGTCCTATTGTTGATACATGGTGGCAGACAGAGACTGGCGGTGCAATCCTATCTCCATTGCCAGGTCTTGAAACTGTTCCACTAAAGCCAGGCTCTGCAATAAGACCAATTCCTGGAGTAGATGCAGCTGTTGTTGATGAATCAGGAAAAGAAGTTCCTCCCGAAACCAAAGGATATCTTGTTATTAGAAATCCTTGGCCTGGCATGCTTTTGACTTTGTGGGGCGATGATGAAAAATACAAATCTGTTTACTGGTCAAAATACAAAAACACCTACTATCCAGGAGATTATTCTATGAAAGACAAGGATGGATATTTCTGGTTGCTTGGACGGGCAGATGATGTTTTAAAAATTGCAGGTCACAGATTGGGCACTGCAGAGTTAGAAAGTGGCTTTGTTTCACACAAATCAGTTGCCGAAGCTGCAGTCTGTGGAATTCCACATGATGTAAAAGGCGAATCAATAATTGCATTTTTGGTCTTAAGAGAAGGTATGACACCAACCGAGTCTCTTAAAAATGAAATAACAAACCACATCAGAAAAGTAATTGGTCCCATCGCTACACCTGATCAGCTCTATTTTGTATCAAAGCTTCCAAAGACTCGCAGTGGAAAAATCATGAGAAGACTGCTAAAGTCTATGGCAAAAGGTGAAGCAATTGGGGACGTTAGTACGCTTGAAAATGAGGCTGCTGTTAGTGAGGTCCAGGCAGCATTTGAGGAGCTAAAACTCTCGCTTTCAAAAAGTATTAAATAGAAATTATCTGAAGCTTGGACTCCTCAGTTATGTTAAATTTATCCACAAATCCTGCAGTTACTTCTAAAACATACTTGGCTTTCCTGTTTTCCGCATTTTGAAAAGTGCATGTCATGGTTTCAATCGCAGACTTGCATGGGACTACATTTTTTTCTATATGAACTACATCTCCTTTACTATCAAACCATATCACATCTAGTGGAAATTGCATGTTTAGCATCCACATGGAGATTATCTGCTCCTCGTCAAAGATAAAGATCATTCCTTTATCAAAAGGCAATTCTTCTTGAAACATCAAACCCCTCGTTCTTGCTGGCTCGGTGTCAGCTATTTCCACTTGCAACACAACACTATCGATCTTGATTGTTCCCTTTGGGAAATTTACCGTTTCAAGTTTTGTATCACTTGGTATTGTCAATATGCCTACTATTCCTACAATGACTGCAGCTATTACAAATGGAATTAGAACTTGAGCTCTTGATGCCATGAATTAAAGAAAAAAAGTTCTAGTTAAAAACTAACGGCCTAGTTTATCGCATCTTTAATGTCTTTTATCGAACCAATTGTGTTTTTTGTCTCATGTCCTATATCAATAATTGTAGAACTGTTGTATTTTTTTTCAAGAATTTTTCCAGCTGCCATTAGCGCTATTCCTATCGGAGTAGTTACTGGTTCTGGAGCTAAAACTAGGCCAAGCCCAATTTTTTGCATCTTTTTTCCTGGCGATGGTGCCTTTTGTAAGGCTCTCATAGATCTGGCAGTTCCTTTGTCATCTATTTTTGCAATTCCCGAGTAGATTTCAGCTCTTCTATTTACTGACTCGGTAATTTTTTTAATTCTATGAATAGATTTTTTATAATTCTCTTCCATTGGCTCGGATTGTTATTTCCATAGTTAAGATTCCATGCTAAAGATCAATCACAACGAGGTAAAGATTTTC
>Ga0209431_10003122_pt1 | contig 13251 bp, 12 predicted proteins | sample RifCSP13_3_FD_184021 | JGI IMG/M metagenome (GOLD analysis project Ga0209431, IMG submission 184021) | Soil microbial communities from Rifle, Colorado - Rifle CSP2_sed 13_3 (SPAdes) (version 2) | ecosystem: Environmental > Terrestrial > Deep subsurface > Rock core/Sediment | place: Rifle...
TAGACTAGACTTAGGGTTTCATTAAGATTTTACCGAATAGGCCTTTGCCAGTCAGCATCTTTGTGTGTGCTTCTGCAGCCTGTTCAAACGAATATACTGAATCAATTACTGCTTTTATCTTACCTTTGCCCATCCAGTATAATCCTTGTTCTAATTCAGCTTTAGTTCCTTGTGTAGAACCTAGTATGTTAGTTCCTTTGAAGAAGATGTGTCTTAGATCAGTTTTTGCATCATAGCCAGTTGTTGCACCACAAGAAACAAGTGTTCCCCCGTACTTTAGTAAAGTTAGTTGTTGATTCCAATGTGTTTGTCCAATGTGATCAAATGAAACATCAATTCCAGGAATCACACCTGTTTTAGCACTAATTTCTTTTGTAATCTTAAAGACTTCTTTGCCCCAATCTTCTTTTCTGTGATCTACAGCATAATCAGCACCAAGTTCTTTTAACTTGTCTAGTTTGTCAGGACTTGCCGTTGAAATTACTGTACAATTGTAAAGTTTTGCAATTTGAATACCAAAACTTCCAACACCAGAACCACCGCCCATGATAAGTACAGTTTGACCTGGTCGTATCTTCGCTCTACCTACAAGCATGTGCCACGATGTAAGGAGTGTCATTGATGCAGCTGCTGCTTCATCAAAACTGACTCCCTCAGGAATCTTTGCAACATTTACTTCTGGTAAATGAGTGATTTCAGAAAAAGCTCCCCATGTTGGACCTGTTTGAAATCCCCAGATCGTTCTTTTAATACAATCAAATTCTCGTCCATCAGTACATGCAGAACAAACTCTGCATGACATGTTTGAATGTGAAACAACCCTATCACCTACTTTAAAATTTTTAACATCTTCACCAACTGCGATAACTTCTCCTGCTGCATCGGAACCAGAAACATGAGGCAATGGTACTGCAACTGGTTGTCCTCTCATTCCCCAAATATCATTATAATTCAAAGCTGCAGCTTTTACTTTGAAAACTACTTCATCAGGTTTTGGTTTTGGTTCAGAAATATCTTTTACTTTTAAAATTCGCTTATAATTATCATCAGGCGCATATTCTTCATATACCACTGCCTTCATATTTACAGACGCTTAATTTGCCCCTAATATATTTTCGCTAATCTATTTTCGATTAATTTTGAAATCTCGTTTTGGTTGTTGAACTGATTGTAGAATTTGTTTTAATTGATCATCAGAAATTTGTGTGTTTAGTTTACCCTGTGATGCCATACCAATAAGATAATTTTCAACCATTGCAGCAAGTTCAGGTTTAACCATCCTGACGTTATTTAGCCTTAGTCTTGCTTGTGGTTGAAGTAAAGTTCGTAATGCTTGTTCTTTCATTGCGTTAACTTCAGCTTCGGTAGGTTCTCTTTCATTATCTTGGTTTGGGTTACTCATAAAACCACACTAGGAATATTTCTTAAGATTTGGATTTTTTACAACTAATTCGTTTAGAAGTTCTGTGGCAACTCCGTCAATTTTTTTCATTCCTTGATGGGAGATAGTTCTTCCTTTCCCTTCCACTTTATCAATATAACCAAGTTTTTCTAGATTGTGGATGGCTGTTCTAATTATAGCACCACCGGCATCTCTGTGATGATTTCCACCATATCCAACTGCTTTTACTCCTCCATACATACCCCGAAGATCTTTTACACCTATTGGACCATGAAGGTATATTTTTCTGAGAAGTGACGCACATCTTGTATACCACCAATCATTTTTTTGTGGTGGTTTTTCTGCATGTGGACCAGTCTTGACAAATGGAATCCAGCTTGGAGTTAAGATTTCTTCATTTTTCAGAATCTCCGATAGTTTGTTAATCAGTACATCAGCTGGTACATCGTATGCCTTTGCCATGAAAATGAAAGTTTTCAGTTCGTCTTATAAATCATTGAGCTTTGGAAATGATTTTTCTATATGTGTGATTACAGAAACCACACGTTATACGAATTGATTTTACAGAAGATCGACCCACTCTGATTCTTGCACCAACTCCTGGAGAAATAAATTTTTTACACTTTTTACAAAAGTTCATCCGTATATGATAAGGCATTCTTATTCTATATTTGGTACTAATTTTTTTTGCAAGAGTTGCCTGTCTTTGCGCTAATGATGGATTATTTCTTGAGTTTGATATAGCGTTTTGAATTAGGATTTCCATTCTTTCTAATGAAATCTGGCGTATTGCTGCTTTCATGGAAGTTAAATAATGTCTACCCTTAAAATACGATCTTGCTTTCATTGATACTGGCCGAGTCTGCGCTAGAATTAGTTCCTAAAGAGATACAGGATCACAATTCTGTACTTGCATATAGTAAAAAGATGGGCAAAAAACCTTCTAAAGTCATTCTGGATATATCCTGGCATTTTGGAGCAATGAAAGGTATTAAAAATGAGATAAAACGTGGTAGACCAGATTTAGTTCATTTTTGTCTTCTAGAATGTTGTACTATTCCTTTGTATTTCGAAAAGAAACTTCAGGTTTATGTTCACACCATAGATGATAAAGTAATTTTTGTTGGAGATAATGTTCGGCTACCAAAATCTTATCATAGATTTATTGGTTTGATTGAAAAACTGTACGTTGAGAAAAAAATTGAACAAGATGGCAAAAAATTACTTGAGATAAAAGATATGACTTTTGGTGAACTAGTTGATAAGATTGGTGCAAAAAAAGTGATTGGTTTTTCTATAAAAGGACAAACAATCTCGTATGATAAAATTGCAGCAGATGTTGGAAGAGATTCATGTATCGTTGTTGGCGGATTTTCAAAAGGACATTTTTCTGATAAAATATTAAAAAAGATCGATAATCTAGTTTCTGTTGATAAAAACCCTTTGGAATCTCATGTAGTTATCTCTCGTTTGTTATACGAGTGTGAAAAAAGAATTATTATGTAGGTTAAAGATTGGCAGTGTTAAGCGGTCGTAGTATAGTTTGGTTAGTACACTGGCCTTCCAAGCCCGTTACCCGGGTTCAAATCCCGGCGACCGCATTTTTTATTCTAAACTGAAATAATTCCAATTGATATCAAGTATTGAATTCCAGCAGCAAATGTTTTATCATCTATTTTTCCTTCATACCACAAAGCGGCATTTTGTTTTACCCAGTTTGGGATTTTATCCACATTATGTTGTTTTTCAGTATGAGGAATAGATATTATTCCTTGTTTTATGAGAAATTCAATTCCATTAAGAAAATCCGTGCTACTTATTGTACCGTTTACCCACCAACCTGCGTTTTTCTTAATCCAATCTGGAATGTGTATCTTGGTTTCTGCTAATTGTTTATTTACTGATTTCTCTGCCTGCATACCAAAAATGTAGAGCCATGCCATGCCAGGTTCGGTCTTGTTTATGAGATTACCATATAGAATGATATCAGAATCTTGTGATGAGAATTTTGTATTGATAAGATTTGTTCCACGTAAACTGACACTAATTCCATCTTCGATAAATTGTGGAAATTCATTTAAGCTAACTACTTTTTTTGCAAATGATCCACCATTCGTTTCTTCAACTAATATTTCAGTCACAACCATTTTACCTCCAGCCCGTTCAATCAATTGAGCAGCGAATTCTTGTTGAAGCGGATTGATTATTTTATGAGTTTTATCAGAATATGAATAATCAATTTTCCCATCAGAAGGTTTGTTACATGTATCATCTCTCCATTTTTCCGATGATTTTATAGCGTCAAGCATTAGTTGACCGTGAAGAAATTCGTGGTACATCATAATTTGATTTTCAATTTTTTTTATTCTTGGATCTTTTTGCACATTTTGCATAATATAATCAGAATTTATCTTTAGTTCGTTATCACAATCCATTGTAATCTTACCATCCGTAGTTGTAACCGTACACTTCCATGTGTATGTTCCACCTGTGATTACTCCTTCATCATGTGTTTGAGTTTCATCAAATCTTGTCAATTTCGTTTTGATTACACTAACTACCTGATTATTTTGATCATTAGAATCACATGGAAAAGAAATGATTAATGGTTTTTCAAACGTCTCAAGCAGTTCGCTTACATCTTTTTTTTCAACATCGAGTCTGCTAAATTCTGCAAGCAATTTTTCATATAGCTGAAGTTCTTGCTTCGTTGGAGAAATATAATCATCACCATATACAGGAATAAAATTTGCGAATAGTAGTGATATAACTAGAAATGTCCAGTATTTCAAATATATAGAATGTCCTTTATACAATAATTAAGAGTTAGGATTGAATTGTACTTGTTTTTTAAATTCTTCCCATGCAGGCTTTGGATTTTTATCAATTTCAATTAATCCAGAACCGCAGATGTATTCAGCTGTACGTTGTAATACAAACTCATTTCCAAAACTGATATCAAAATCTGTGTTAAGACTCTTCAGGCAGCTTTCTATTGGCCTATCATATTGTCTAAACCAAGATAGAAATTCAAATCTGGGTTCGTTCTTTCTGAAAAAATCGTAGACTATTTGCATGAATTTTGTCTGTCCATCCTTACTACCATTCACCGATTCTGCAGTGGTCCAGCTTATTTCCAACAAAGCAATCTGTTTGTTACCTACAAAATCCAGGATTCTTTCAAGGTTTTTGCCTGCATCTTCTGGAGTTTTATCTAATTCATTTAAAACATTTACAGGAAAATATGTGAAAGCAATAAAATCTCCCTGATTTAGCTTGCCAACAAGATCTTCTTGTTTATGATTTAATACACCATGAAGCGAGAATGAATTTCCAAATTTTATGTTTGGATGTTTTTCTTTAAGTTCATCATATACACCTATAAAAAATTCTTTATATTTTGTAATTTCATTCTCATGTTCACGAAAATATGCATCTATTCCACCACCTATTATCACATGATCAATGATACTATATCTTGATAAAATGTCATCAAGAATTTTAACAGTTTTTTGCTTTAGATTATCATCAAGTTGTGGCTCTCCCATCCAATTTGGAAATGGGCCAAACATGCGGTTGTTAATTATTGAAAAGTACAATGTAACTTTAAGATCGTTTTGTTTGTTAAGACTCATTAATGCATCAGGAATTTTCCAATCATATTGTCCTTGTTGTGGTTCTAGTGTAGACCAGAAAAGGTAGATATTACTTCTTCCTATTCCTGTAGATGCCGCTTCTGCATACACATCTTTTAGTTCTGAAATGGTTGGCGTTGTGGATGAAGCCATTATGTATAAACCAAGTTTTTCATTCTTTTGGATTATTGTAGGTTGTGTTGATAAAAAAATCGTTATAACAATAACAACTATTACACTTGTTACTGTTACGACTCCAAGAATTTTTTTGTTCAATAATGGTGTTACTAATGGTTGAGAGTAAAAAAGTTATGATTAATACGACTAACCAGATGTACAGCCGCTATATCCACATTCTATGCACATGTTACATCCTTCTGCAAAGACTAGATTGTTTTTGCATACAGGACATAATCTTTCTTCCATTTGTTCTTGTGTAAGTTGGTTTTGTTGTAGTTTTACTTCACTATCAGGAATCTTGATTTGGAGTGCTTTTTCAATCTGAGCTTTCAGATATGGATTAGTAACACCTTTTGTAATGTAATCTGTCAGATATGTACTTGGTACTACTTGGAATGTTTTTTGAACGTTGTTACCAGTCATATGAAGAACTTGTTCATGTCGTGAACCATCTCTAAATACAGTGATTCCTTTTAGTCCAAGCTCATGTGCTAACAGATATGATGCTTTAACATCGTCTGCAGTTACGTCATTTGGCATATTGATTGTTTTAGCTATTGCGTTCCCAATCCATCTTTGCCATACAGCTTGTGCCATCAAATGATCAGTCCAGTGTATATCCATTGCAGTCACAAATATGTTCTGTATCCATTCTGGGATTTCTTGAATTCCTTTTACTGATCCATAATTATTTGCAATCTTTTCTAAGATTTGGTCATTGTACAGTCCATATTCCTTTAGAACAGATTCAAAAATCTTGTTAGTATAGAAAAACCTACCAACAGTTACGCGTTTTTCAAATACAAGTGCAAACATTGGTTCCATTCCATTAGAACAATCAGCTATCATAGAAAGTGTTCCTGTAGGAGCTACTGTAGATGTAAGCACGTTTCTTATTCCGTGTTTTTGGATTTTTTCAATAAGTGCATCCCAGTCATAATAGTGCGCACTCTTTGGTTTTTCATAATAGCCTGCAATTGGAATTTTTCCTTCAGGAAACTCTGTTTTTCCGCAAAGTGGGAATGCCCCACGTGTCTTTGCCAAAGCTACACTTTCTTCCATCGAATAATAGCTCAAAGCCTCGGCTAATTTTTCTTGGAATTCATAACCCTCTTGCGAGTTATATGGAATTCGTAGCTTGAATAGAAGATCAGCAACACCCATCACACCAAGTCCTATTCTACGCGAATCTTTTGAGGCCTTATCGATTTCTGGTATTGGATAATTATTTACATCTATTACATTATCTAGGAATCTTGTAGTCTTTCTGATTACTTCTTCATATCTTTGCCAATCAAATTCGTATTGTCCATCGGCTTTTCTTTTCACAAAGTTTGAAAGATTGATAGATCCAAGATTACATGATTCATAAGGATACAAACTTTGTTCTCCACATGGATTAGTTGCTCGTAATGGTCCACCTCGTGCTTTGGCAAATACATTGTACTTGTTGATTTGATCAAAGAAGATTAGCCCAGGTTCAGCACTCTTCCAAGCTGATAGCGCTATTAGATCAAGGAGTTGATTGGCGTTTACTTCACGTACTGGACTCTTGTCACGTGGACTTCGAAGCATATATTTTCCATCACCAGAATTTACAAGTGAGCTCCACAAGTCTTCCCATACTCCAACGCTCACGTTGAAGTTTTCTAAAACTCCTGCTTTTGTTTTTGCAGTAATGAATTTTTCAATATCTGGATGCCATGCTTCAATTATTCCCATGTTTGCGCCTCTGCGTTTTCCTCCTTGTTTAACAACTTCGGTTACTGTGTTTATGATATTCATAAAAGAAACAGGTCCCGATGCAACACCAGATGTAGACGCGACCATATCACCTTCTTCCCTAAGGTCAGAGTAATTGATTCCAACTCCTCCACCTGACTTGAAGATTAAAGCAGCATCTGAAGATGATTTCATTATTTGTTCCATGTCGTCAGGCATTGCAAGCACAAAGCATGCAGAAAGCTGTCCTAACCTTCCACCAGCATTCATCATCGTTGGAGAGTTTGGTAGAAAATCTTGAGATACCATTATCTCGTAATATTCTGAGATTCTTTCTGCATAGTGCTCGAATTGTTTTGCAGCAAGCATAGTAAGAAATTCTTTTATACTTACTTTCATCTGCCCTTGCTTTGCAAGATCAATGTAGTGAGAGATTAATCCTCTAAAGTGCCACTTGTTAAGGTGGTACTTGCCTATCTTGAATTTGTAGTTAAAATCGTCAAGTTTATCTAGATATTTTTTAGCATCCTCTATGTTTTGGATTTTTCCACCGTTAACTTCAAAAACGGAATTATCCTTTATCACATCTGCAATTCCAACTAAGACTGCAACGCGTTCAAACATCTCTCCTGGACTTTCGATTATTTCGCCTTTGTTGTTACGAAATAGATACCGTGATGCTAAGACTCGCAGGCAATTAATGTCAAATTTTTTTGATACATCGTCAAGTAATTTTGCATTTAGAACTTTCATCTTTTCTTCTCGAATCTTTCTTCGTTCGTGTCTGTAGAGTATGTAGGATTTGGCAATTTCACCTAGTCCTTCATCTATTAGAATAGATTCAACCATATCCTGAACATCTTCTACGCTTGGAGGAGCAGATGTTGAAAATCCTTGTTTTAAAAGTCGCATCATAACTCCTTCAGCCAGTTTATCGGCTAGGCTATGATCTGGTCTTCCACAAGCAATCAGTGCTTTGTATATTGCATTTGAGATTTTATCCTTCTGGAAATTTAATACTCGTCCATCTCTTTTTTTAACTTCGATAATCGAGTTTTCTATTTGTGCAAAGTCAGTCAAACGTCTCCCCGCAACAGTAAGAAAAATGAGTATAATAAAGATTGAGGCGAAAAATATTTTCCTAAAATTGATTTTTGGATCAATTATGTTGACATCGTTTCAATTTGAATAGCGGATTAGATCGATTATAAATAAAACAAAAAAAATATTATTATAAATTTCAGAAAAATATAATCGCATTTTCCCATTTTTTTGAAAAGATCTGCAATTAACTATAGGGAGCGAGTATTATCAGCATGTTTATGCTAATATGTATGGAGATTTACAGGTAGGACATTTGTCTGTGATCTTTTCGTCTTTTAGGCCACAGTTACCACAGATAGACACTTTTCTGATCGGCCTGAAAGATCCTACGAGTTCACTTGCTTTTTCTATTGCTTTTTTAATTCCTGCTGTATCCATGTCATTAGATATTTTTAGTTGGATCAATAATCCACCATTCAGCATTTTTGATATATGGTTACATTCTACAATCTTCTCCGTCTTTATAGTCATTCCCCCTATTTCTGGAGCATTTAACGTCACGCCGGTGCTATAGGCATCGCCTTCAACGAATTGATGAATAGACATCTTACCGTATTTTTCGCCATCTAGTGTAGAGAATCTTGTAGAAGCATCGCTTTCAGTCATAGATATGGTAACGTTGTCACCCATTTCTTTTCCCTTCTTGGCTGCAACTTCTATAGCTGTTTCAAGTACCTTGGTTATAATTTCGTTCCCAGCCTTGTTGTTTTCATAACCAAGTATGCCTAATACGGCCTCCTTTAGGCCTATTAGATTAACCACCAGCGTGACTGATCCCTTTTGCATGTATTGGGTGTTGCTTGCAAGAATTGGATTTAGTCCCCGTCTAGTAAGATCTGAGATGTCTTTCTTTCTAAGTGACATCGCTGCAAGTGCGGGTTTCATCAAAATTGCAAGACGTGCTCTAAAGTAAGTTTCATCCTTATTGGATTCAAATGCAAGTCTTGGTAGGTTTATGGAGAGTGCCTGTAAGTTAATTGATGTACCAGTGTTTTTTGTATCTCCACGTAATATTCCGTGGTTCGATACGTGTCCCTTGGAGAAGATTATTCGGCCTCCTAATGCTATAATTTCAGAAAGCACCTCAGAAAACTCGGTGACTCTGCCTTTTTCATAATCAATTATCAATCCTACCTGTGGGAGTGGGGTAGATTTGATGTATTTCTTGTAGCCAGCAAGTATAGCTCCAATGACCTTGGAATCAGAACCAAGTTGGATCCTAAATGATGCAAGTGCTGAGTTTTCGTTATATTTCGGTGCAGTTGATGTTATTGCAAACGCATTTGCAATTTTTTCTTCAACTTCTGAAAGATTTTTTGAAAATTTTTGCAAAACTGTTACTAATCCATCTATAATTACTTCTTGTGATACCTCTTTAAGAAGTAAAGATGTTAGTAATGAAAGCGATGTTGTAAGATCATCAAGTGTCTTGATCGGAGGCATTCTTGTCACTCCAAGGAATTTTCCACGAAGATCAATTCCATCTTCAAGTAATTCTTTAATGTTTACAAAAATTGTATCTGGTAAGAGTGACCAAATTCCAGTATTTGTTAAGTGTATATCACCTGAAAGATGTGAATCTGCTACATCCTTTGGCAATGTGTTAAGGACAAGATGTTCCCCAAAGACTGCCTGACCAGTCTTAAAAAGTAACCCTTCTACGCCATTATGTATACCATCAACGTTTGTAATCATTTCATGAATATCATACGCAGGAAGACCTAACCTGGCAAGCTTATGTCTATATTCCTCATGACCGTGCTCTAAAAGAACAGCGTTGACCATTTCACGTATGAGTGACGATGTGAGATAAGTAGTTTGGAATTTGTAGATTCGATTTTCTACCTCTTCGGTTATCTTTTGCGCTAATTCTAAAGGAAGGCTGCCTTCTCGTACAAGGGACTGTATTATCTTATGAGAGTTAAATTCCTCTATTGCTTCGTGCGATGTTCGTACATACATCTTTCCGCTCTCTATTATAGAGCGTTCCTCGATCTGCCTTGCAAGGCTTAGAACAAGTTTTCCAAGGTTTGTGATAGTATATCGTCTTTCAGATTTATTTAGAGCCACAAGGGATTGCCTTAATAGCTTCCTAAGGTGATATGCAAATTTCCCACTTTCCTTTTTTGATTTAAAGCCAGCAAGTGATTTTAGTTCAGAATAAGTAAGTGGTCCTTTTGAGTTTAAAATACGTAGTATATCGATTCTGTTTGGACTTGCCATGACAGAAAAGATCATTCTCACACGCTTTGATGCTGATTGTAAAATTCCTCCTCGTTTTTGATCTTCAAAATCTTCGCTTAGTTCCATAGGCATGTCTAGATAGCATCAGTAAATAAGATTTGTGACGAAATAGATCATATAGCTACATTTTTAATCAGTTTTTCTGTACATCTATAGAAAATTCTGATGTGGAAAGAGTTTGTCCACAAGATGGACATTTGTTATTATATGGTCTTGCGACTTCTTTAACAGATTTTAACATTCGCATGTTTGCTATCTTTGTACCACATTTGCCACAAACAACATCAACTGACATTTGTGATCGTTTTTTGTTAATGTTATAAAAGAACTGGTTTGGGTTTTTTTTAATCAGTTTAATAAATTTGATTTACAGTTTTTCTATCAAAATACCACGTTCGTCATAACCAGCAACTTTGGTTTTTGCACCAAGTGGTAGATCAGATGGAGAGGTAATATTTTGCATAAAACCAGATATTTGGAGATCTACCCCATCTAGTTTTATTACAACCCAAGCATATGGAGTATATTTCTCATATCCTGCTGGAGGAACTGTAATGATGGTATATGTAACGATAGTGCCTTTCCCTTCGATTAAGACATTCTCAAATCCCTTGTTCCCACAATTTTGGCAGAAATAGGTGGTGACAAGATGCAAATAGCCGCATTTTGTGCATTTTCGGGCTAGAATCTTGCCTGATTTTGCACTATTAACGAATTCTTCTTTTGCTGACAAATTATACACTTTTGAAGATATGTACTGCGCAGCTTGCACCTGTTGCGCCAAAGTTATGCGTTAAACCAATTTTAGCATCCTTTACTGTTCTTTCACCAGCTTTTCCTGTAAGTTGATCAAATACTTCAACTACTTGACCAATTCCAGTTGCACCAATTGGATGTCCTTTTGATTTTAGTCCTCCAGATGGATTAATAGATATAGCACCATTTAGCTTTGTCATTCCTTGTCGTACTGCATCAACTGCTTTTCCTTTTTCAAAAAATCCCAAGTCTTCAGTATCAACTAATTCTGCAATTGTAAAACAATCATGTACTTCTGCAAAGTCAATATCTTTTGGTGTAACACCTGCCATTTTGTATGCAGCTTGAGCTGCAATTTTTGTGCTGGGTATTGTTGTAATGTGTTCACGTCCTTGCAATGCTGCTGGTGATCCACCTCTACCTGAACCAATAACTTGAATGTAATTTTTTGTATGTTCTTTTGCAAATTTTTCGCTACACAGGATCACTGCACTTGCACCATCAGAGAATGGACAACAATCATAAAGCTTGAGAGGACTAGCAACAACTGCAGATTTCATTACATCATCGACTGTAATTCTTTTTCTTAAATGTGCTTTTGGATTTGCAAAACCATTGTCATGATTTTTTACTGCAACCATTGCAAGATCTTCTTCAGTTGCTTTGAATTCTGCAAGATAAGCTCGAGCCATTGATGCAAATAATCCTGGAAATGATGCGCCAGCTCCACCTTCATAAAAAAAATCAGAGCAATAAGAAAAATATGTTGTAGTCCATTCCGTTCCAGTATGAGTTACTTTTTCAACACCCGTTGCTAAAACTGCGTCATAAAATCCTGCAGCTACATTAGCATAAGCTTCTCGAAATGAAACCGAACCACTTCCACATGCAGATTCAATTGATAATGATGGTACTTCAGAAATTCCAAGATTACTCATTATAACAGGTCCCAAGTGAACCTGTTTATCTGCGATACCAAAAACGTTTGATATGTATCCTGCTTGGATTTCTTTTGGCTCAATGCCAGCGTTCTCGATAGCTTCTACGGATGCCTGAACTGCTATGTCTGTAATGCTATCTTGTAATTTTCCATATTTTGTGCTTCCTGCACCAATAACACAGACTTTTTCCACAAATCTCGCTGACTATATTCCATATAAAAATTCTTCATTAATCTTCAATTATAAGAAGATGATTAGAACACTATGACGCTCAATGTAGAGAAATCTCTTGTTGTAAAAAAAGAGATTTTAGTTTCAAGAAACTCTATTAAAATTTCAAAAAGAAAAATTGCTAAAATGAAAAATGAAATAATACAATATTATGATAAAAATGGATATCTTTCTTGGTCTGAGAAAAAAAGGAAATATGTCATACTTGGAACAAATTTGCCCACCAATGGGTTAGTGGAATGCCCAGAATGTCATACGGGAAAATTAATGGTTATTCGATCTAGAAAAACAAAAAAAAGATTTATTGGTTGTTCAAATTATTATAATGGTTGTAGAGCATCATCTCCTTTAATACAAAGAGGTATGATTTGCACAACAAAAATTTCTTGCAATACTTGTGCATGGCCAATAATTCTATTTAGATACTCTAGAAAACAAAATTGGTCAAGACAATGTTGTAATATAAAATGTAAGAGCAGACAAATTAAAACTTAAAGTTTGTATAGATATCAGTTCTACGATTTTTTAAGAGCGGGAGTTTTTCTCTTACTTGTTTTATTCTCTCAAGTGAAACATCAACAATTCCAATTCCTTCCTTCTTTTTCATATCTAATAGTATTTTTCCATATGGATCAATTACTAAACTTCTTCCGCAGTAAATGTTTCCAACTTGATCGGGAGCAACAACATAACAACCATTTTCAATTGCACGTGTTCTATTGATAGTTATCCAATGTTCTTCTTTCATCTCACCTTTTACCCAAGCTGATGGAACTATCAAAAATTCTGATCCTGCAGATGCTAATATTCTTGACATCTCAGGAAATCTGAGATCATAACAGATCATCATTCCTATCATACCTAGTGTTGTCTTGATAGGTTTTGAGATTTGAGAACCTGGATACAATTTTTTAGATTCTTTCATTCCTAGTGCATCATAGAGGTGAATCTTGCGGTATTTTGATACAACTTTGCCTCTCTCATTGATGAGAAAAGAAGTATCATAGACTCGATTTGCCATCGGGCTTTTTTCGTA
>Ga0209431_10003125_pt1 | contig 13248 bp, 11 predicted proteins | sample RifCSP13_3_FD_184021 | JGI IMG/M metagenome (GOLD analysis project Ga0209431, IMG submission 184021) | Soil microbial communities from Rifle, Colorado - Rifle CSP2_sed 13_3 (SPAdes) (version 2) | ecosystem: Environmental > Terrestrial > Deep subsurface > Rock core/Sediment | place: Rifle...
CAGGGCCAGCCCCCACGGTAATCGCCCGGTTCATTCCTCTTCCCCGGCGCGGATCAGCAGGTACGACTCATAACGCCCCGCATCCACTCGGCCGTCCTCCACCGCTTGGACGACGGCGCAGCCCGGTTCGTGCATGTGGGTGCAGTCGCTGAAGGCGCACTGCGGCACCAGTGGTCGCAGCTCGCGAAAATAGGCGTCCACTTCAGCCGGCTCGATATCCCACAACGCGAAAGCGCGCAGTCCGGGTGTATCCGCCACGTAACCTCCGCCTTGCAACGGCACCAGCTCGGGAAAGACCGTCGCGTGGCGGCCCTTGCCGGTGGTTTGGCTGACTTCTTTCGTCGGCAGCGACAGCCCCGGCTGGATGGCGTTGAGCAGGCTCGACTTGCCGACCCCCGATCTCCCGGCGACGGCGGTCACCTTGCCCGTCAGCACCTTGTGCAGCTCCCCGATCCCTTTTCCACTCTTCGCCGAGACATACAAGACAGGATACTGCAAGCCTTCGTACAGGCCAAAAACCTCTTCGGCCGCCCTGCGCCCGGTGAGATCGATCTTGTTGACGATGATGAGCGCAGGGATCCGCTCGCGTTCAGCGACGACCAGCAAGCGGTCCAGCAGGCGCAGATTCGGATCCGGTTCGGCGGCGGCGAAAACAAAGGCCAGTTGGTCCGGATTGGCGAGCAGCACTTGCTCGCGTCGCCCTTTCCGATCGGGTCTTCCCGTGGGCGCCAGGCGAGAAAGGACCCGCACCCGCCCCTCGACTTTCTCGATGACCCCGATCCCCGGTTCGATCCGACTCACCATCACACGGTCGCCGGCGGCGGCGACATCCGTCTGCCGGCGCGGTTGAGTCAGGCGGCCGCGCAGCTGGCAGCGAAGGAGGCCTTCTTGCGTATCGACATCGAAAAAGCCGGATTGGGCGCGCAGGATCAGGCCGGGGATCAGACTCGTCTCGGTCATCGCCTCACGGAGTCGGCGTGTCCGTGGCCTCCTCATCGGGGCCGGGAGTCGGGGTCTCCGTTTTCGTCACCCCGATCTGCGACTCCCACGGGTAGGTCATGTAAGGTTGGCCGAAGAAATAGGCTTCCAGGACGCGGCGGAAGATCGGCGCCGCCCACTCCGAACCCTGGCCCTGATTCTCGGCGAGAACGACCACCGCGATGTCGGGCTTGTCTTCCCGCCCTTCATCGGTGTAGCCGCCGAACCAGGCGTGGGGGTCTTCGATGCCGCTTTCCGCCGTTCCGGTCTTGCCGTAGAGCGTAATCGGGAAGTTGAGAAAGCGCCGGTAGGCCGTGCCACGCGGGGAGTTCACGACCATCCCCATCGCTTCCTGCACCACCGCCAGGGTCGCCTCCGACAGAGGCAGCGTCCCTTGGGCCACCGGCTCGAACTGATGCGAGACCACGCCTTCGGCGTTCTGGATACGTTCGACCATCTGCGGCTGGTACAACGTCCCGCCATTGCCGAGCGCCGCGATAAAGCGAGCCACCTGCAGCGGCGTCACGTTGAGCGCCGATTGACCGATCGCCAGTTGCATCGAGTCGGAGGACGACCAAGCCTCGCCGGTCGATTGCTGCTTCCAATCCGGGTCGGGCACCAGTCCGCCCGACTCATTGATCTCGATGCCGGTAGGTTTCCCCAGGCCGAATGCCTTGGCCATATCCGGCAGCGCCGTCGGGTGGCCGCGGTTGAACAGGTCGACACCGATGTGCCAGAAGTACGGGTTGCAGGACCGCATCAAACCTTCCGGCAGGGTCAGCTCTCCCGACGGCGGGAGCTCGGCCTCGACCGTCCAGTCATAATACGGTCCACCGGCGACTTCGGTGAACTCCGCGGTGCAGTTGTAGATGCTCTCGGGTGTGTAGAGCCCCGACTCGAGGGCGGCCGCCATCGTGATCATCTTGAAGACCGATCCCAGCGGGAAACTGGAGACGGTGGCACGGTTGACCAGCGGATTCCGTTGGTCCTCCAGGATCCCTGAGAGGCCGTACTGCCAGTTCGGGTTGCGGGTGTCGAACAGGTTCGGATCGAAACCCGGCGACGAGACCAGCGCCAGAACGCGGCCGCTATCCCGCTCGAGGACCACGATCGCCCCGCGGAATTCCGCGATCGCCTGCTGCGCCTGGCGCTGCAGGTCGCGGTCGAGGGTGGTGTAGATCGCCTGTGGCAACTGCGGATCCACGGTGACGATCGTCCCCACCGGCTGACCCCCCGGGTCCATCACATAAAGCGTGCCGCCCGGCTTGCCGCGCAGCTCGTCCTCGTAGACCGCCTCCAGACCCACCTGACCGACGAACTCATCCCCCCGGTAGCCGAGCGCTTGATACTCCGCCAGATCCTCCTGCCGGACTTGGCTGACATAGCCTACCGATTGCGGCGCCAAACCGCCGGAAGGATAGTAGCGCGTCGTGTACTCCGTCCAGCGCACGCCGCCCGTCTCCGCCAGCGTGTCTTGCACGGGACGGAAGTCCTCGATCGATACTTCGCCGAGCGGAATGTAATACGCGCCGGGCGGATAATTCTCGTAGTCCGCCCGGATGCTGTCGGGGTGGCGATCGAGCAAGCGGGCCAGGACGCGCAGCATCGTGTCCTGCGCATCCTCGTCGCCGAGGATCCCGGTGTCGATCCACAGCGCGACGGCGTCGGTCTGGGTGGCCAAGCCGAGGCCGGCCCGGTCGTAGATGTTGGCCCGCGTCGGTGTCACATGATCGGCCAAGAGGGTGTTTCCGCCGGCGAGCTCAGGCAGGATGGCTGAATCGCTCCAGGCAACGCGCCAGTCGTCTTCGGCGCGGGTCAGGTCCATGTAGGTCTCACGGACGATGTCGCCGAAGACCGCGCTGTGGAGGTTGAGCCGGTATCGCACTTGCGCCGCCTGCGGATTGACCAGCGACGAAACGATCTCGTAGTCGATCCCGGAGACGGCGGCCGAGCGTCGAACGTCGGCGTAGCGCGTCTCGAAGTCATCGAGGGAAACGGCGTCTTGCGTCAGCGGGCTGAGCATGTCGTACATCGCCCTGTAGTCCTGAGCTTTCCAGGCGTCCAGGAATTCGGCGGCGGCCTGCTCGGAATCGGGGGCGGCGACGGAGGTCACCGCCGGGGTGGGCAATTCGCCGGTGGCCTCAGATCGGCCGCAGGCGGCCATCGTCAAGGCGAGCAGGGTCAACGACAGCCGAGGTCGCGCGTTCACGCATCCCCCGCCAGGATGGCCGGATACACGTGACAATCGTAACCGGTGTGCGCGATGCAAGCGGCCGGGACGTCGGCCTTCGGCTCGACCCCGATCCGGCGTAAGCTGCGCACGACGTGGCACAGCGGAAGCCCCATCACATTGGCGAAACAGTCTTGGAACGTCGAAACCTCGACCGGCTCGAAGAGTCCATCCTGAATCCCATACGCACCGGCTTTGTCCAGCGGTCGACCACTGGCCAGGTAGCGGTCGATCTCCTCCTGGCTGTAATCTCGCATTGAGACCGTCGATTCACAGGTGTCCTGCACCAGCGTCCCATCCGGCGTCTGGAGCGCGAGTGACGTGACCACAACGTGCTTCCGGCCCCGCAGCCGCTCCAGCATGTGTCGCGCTTCGGCCGAGTCGACCGGTTTCCCCAGAAGTTCCTCGCCGTCGACGACAATCGTATCCGCAGCAAGCACAATCGCTCCATGGACGGACGGCGTAGCTTGAGCTTTGCTTCGCGCCAGCCGCCGAGTCAGTTCGCGTCCGGTCTCGTGTTCGCGCGCCTTCTCTTCAACCTCGGCGGGGAGAACAGCCATCTCCCAGCCCGCCAGCTTCAGCAGTTCCTGGCGTCGAGGCGACCCTGAGGCGAGCATGATCCGGGAAACGTCCACAAGACTGAGAGTCATCCTCACGCACAAGCCCAGCAGTGCCTGATACGCACGCGCTCGCCGCATCGACCTGGCGATTCGCGAAAGCGGCGGTCGAAGGCCGCCCGCGCGGGATTATAGCATCCGGACGCGTCGGCTCGTCCGGCCGGGTGTTAGAATGCGATGAGAGGCGGCATTACATGAACCCCAGACCCTCGCGGTAGGGGCGGGTTTGAAACCCGCCCCTACCGTTTACGAGTCACGACCCGGCCCCGTAGCACCGAATGGCTGAGATCGCCTCCCCCACCGCTTCGGCTTCCAAAACGCCCGCCCTGCCTTACGCAGGCATGGGCGTAGGCATCCTGGCGTTGGGATTCTCGGCGCTCTTTGTCCGGTGGGCTGCGGCGCCGGGCGCCGTCACCGGCCTCTACCGGATGGCGATCGCATCGATGATTCTGGTGCCGATCGCCGTCGTGCGCCACGGAAATCCACGGCACTGGCCGCCGGCGGGGCTGCGGTTGGCGTTGATCGGCGGCGTCGCCTTGTCCTTCGACCTGGCCCTGTGGAACACAGCCGTGCTCTACACCTCCGCCGCCAATGCCACGTTGCTCGCCAACACCGCCCCCTTGTGGGTCGCCATCGCATCGGTTTTGTTCTTCAGGGAGAGGTTGGGCGGGCAATTCTGGATCGGGTTGGGGCTCGTCCTCGCGGGCGCCGCCGCCGTGCTGGGCGCAGATTTTCTTCACGACTTTGCCTTCGGGGTTGGCGATCTGTTGGCCCTGGCGGCCGGTGTTTTCTACGCCGGCTACTACCTGGCGACTCAATTCGGGCGCAGGCATTTGGCGTCTTTGCCCTATGTGGCCTCCGCCGGCGTCGCCTCGTCCTTCATCCTCTTGGCAGTCGTGCTTCTGATCGGCTATCCCCTCACCGGCTATCCGCCTCAGACATGGGCGTCGTTCATCGGCCTCGGGCTGGTCACGCAAGTTCTCGGATACGTGGCCGTGGGTTATGCGCTCGGGCTTCTGCCGGCCTCGTTGGTCGCCGCGACGATGGTGGGCCAACCGGTGGTGACGGCCCTACTGGCCGTCCCTCTCCTGGGTGAGCCCTTGTCGTTGGTGCAGTGGGTCGGCGGCGCCGCCGTCTTGGGTGGGATCTTGATCGTCCATCGGTCTCACCGCGCCAGCATCGTGCCAGCGGCCGCGTGAGATGTGGCCGCGACCCTAGTTACCCCGGGCGGGGCCGCTAGATGACAGTTGGGCAACGTGGACGTCTTGGTAGACCCGAGCTTAGCCCGGGCAAGGCTTACGTCGAAGTTTCTTGGTCGTCCCGGGCTTTAGCCCGGGCAAGGCTTACGTCGACGTTTCTTGGTAGTCCCGGGCTTTAGCCCGGGCAAGGCCTACGTCGAAGTTTCTTGGTCGTCCCGGGCTTTAGCCCGGGCAAGGCTAAACGTCGAAGTTTCTTGGTGGCCCCGGGCTTAGCCCTGGCAAGGCTAGCGTCGAAGTTCTTGGTAGACCCGGGCTTAGCCCAGGCAAGGCTTACGTCGAAGTTTCTTGGTAGTCCCGGGCTTTAGCCAGGGCAAGGCTAACGTCGAAGTTTCTTGGTCGTCCCGGGCCTCGGCCCGGGCAAGGCTAACGTCGAAGTTTCTTGGTCGTCCCGGGCTTTAGCCCGGGCAAGGCTAACGTCGAAGTTTCTTGGTAGTCCCGGGCCTCGGGCCGGGCAAGACGTTGCCAAGACCTTCCTCGGTTCCGAAACAGCTTCAGTAGCGCCACAAGAGCCCCGGCTAAAGCCGGGGACTACACGCGAGGCCGGACGGATTCACTTTGAGGGAGCCCTTTCGGCAGCCTGAGGCAAATGAAGGCCCCGCTAACCCCTCGCTACGCTCGGGGTGCTTCGCCCTCTACAGGGCGCCAAGGGCGCAAGCCGGGGATTACACGCGGGGGCCGGACGCAGGCTGAAGCCTGCGGCTACGGATTCATTCTGAGGGGCTTGGGTCTATGCCTGTGTGGCGCGCTTCCGTCGCCTGAGAACCCGGCTAACGCCGGGGACTACACATTCGGCCGGGATGGATCGGGCGCGTGGGATTCCCGTACGGGCGTAACTTGCGTCTGCGGTCGAAAGGTGGGGATGCGAAGAAGGTGAATCGTCACGGCCACGGCGATCGCCAGCAGCGCCGCCCTCGGCCACCAGCTCGAGAGGGCGAGGGCGGCCGAGAGCCCGATCGCCAGCCACAAGGCGACGATCGTCATGGTCTTCTCGCGCGCCGGAAGGCCGCGCCCTTCACGGTAGTTCGTCAGATACGCCCCGAACCACCGATTCGTATGGAGCCAGCGGTAGAAGTGCTCGGAGCTTCGAGCAAAGAGAAACGCCGCCAGGAGCAGAAACGGCGTCGTCGGCAGGATCGGCAGGAAGATGCCCACGACTCCCAAGGCGACTGCTACCAGCCCGCCGGCGATGAACAGGTAACGGACCACGGATTTCATGGCCCCAGGATTCTACCAGTGGTCAGCGGATAGCGTCAGCTGCGCGTTCCCTCACCTAAAATGCTACCGAAGGGGTACGGTTCCCTCAAATGATATTGCTACCGAGAGGGAACCGTGGCCGATGCCGACGAAATGACCCTGCCTGAGCGCCTGAAGTATCTCCGCCTGGTCCAGCCTGCCTACTTGCGGGCCACTCGCCGAGAGCGCAGTTCTATGCTGGACGAAGCCGAACGGGTCACCCATCGGCATCGGAAGAGCCTGATCCGGCGGTTGAACGGCAAGCTGAAGCGCAAGCCCCGTGCCCGGCAACGGGGGCGGAGCTATGGGCCGGAGGTGGAGAGCGCCGTGCGCCTGGTCGCCCGCAGCCTGGATTTCCCCTGCGCCGAACGCCTGCAACCGGCCCTGGTCGGCATGGCCCAGACCCTGGCCAGCCACGGCGAGGTCGTCCTGTCCCCTCACCTGTTGGACCGCCTCGGGCGGGTCAGTGTCTCGACGGTCGGGCGCATGGTCCAGCGGATGCGCCGCGACGGGCACCTGCCCCGACTGGCTCGCACCCGGCCGTCGCCGCCCAATCCCCTCACTCGCCAAATCCCCGCCGGACGCCTGCCCCGCCACTTGCCTGATCCGGGCCACTTCGAAGTCGATCTGGTTCATCACTGCGGAGATAGCGCCAACGGCCAGTACGTCCACACCCTGCAACTGATCGACGTTGCTACCGGCTGGAGCGAGCGGGTGGCCATCCTGGGGCGGAGCTACACCGTCATGCAGGATGGCTTTGCCCGCATCCTGGCCCGCCTGCCGTTCCCCATCATCGAGCTGCATCCTGATAATGGCCACGAGTTCTTCAATCGCTTCCTGCTCACCTACTGGGAGCAGGCGGTTCCCGGCCTGACCCTTTCCCGCACCCGCCCTTTCCGCAAGAATGACAACCCCTTCGTCGAGGAGAAGAACGGCTCCCTCGTCCGCGGCTACATCGGCTTCGCCCGGCTGGACACCGTCGCCCAGACCAACTTGCTCAATCAGATCTACGACCGCATGTGGCTCCTGCACAACTTCTTCCACCCCGTTATGCGCCTGCAGGACAAGCGTTGCCGAGCCGACGGCACCCTGGCCCGCTCCTATGACCGCCCCCAGCCTGCCCTCGACCGCCTGTGCTCCACCGCCATCCTGGATCCGACCCGCCAAGCGACCCTCGCTCAGCTCCGCCAGGCCACCAACCCTCTCCTCCTGCGCAACGACGTCCACTCCCTGATCGACCGATTGGTTCGCTTGCCCAACGCCAGAGCCGGCAAGCCCCAAGACATCCACAAGACCCTCTTTGCCCGCATCACACAGACTCTCCCGGCTGCCGCACCAGTAACATTATCAATTGAAGGATCCATCACCCTTCGGTAACAATATCATTTGACTTGACACGGCCGTTTCCGTCCGGGGCTGTTCAGAAGAGGCGCGCCAAACCACGCTGGGCGCTCTACGGGAGGCCTACGAATTCCCTCCGGGGAAGCCTCCCTGGAAGCTTGAGAGCTTCCGGGAAGTTTGGTGGTCGATTACGGCAGGACGTACCACGGATTGACGAACCCGCCGTCGGATCGGGTTTCGAAATGGAGGTGGGGGCCGGTGGAGTTGCCGGTGGAACCGGCGAAGCCGATGGTCTCTCCCTGCGCCACGGACTCGCCACAGCCCACGGCCACGGCGTTCAAGTGGCCATACAGCGTCTGCCAGCCGGTCCCGTGATCGATCATGACCAAGTTGCCGTAGCCGCCGTTCGACCAACCCGAGTAGACGACCACGCCTGCGTCGGCGGCCCACACCCGATCGCCCACACCGGCGGCAATGTCGATCCCCAAGTGGCCCGACCAGTAATCGTTCCCCGACACATAGTGATTGGCGCTCGGCCAGATAAAGCCGCCTCCACCGACGGCGCCGCTGGAGAAATCACCGGTGCACCCACCGGGCCCGAAGGCCGTGCCGACTCCGGCGCTGCCGCGGGCGATCGTGGGGACGAGCCACGTCCGCAGGGCGCGTTCCCCGCCGGGGACGACGATCCAGTCCCCTTCCTTGAAAGCGGGTTCCTCCGGGTCGAGTTGGTTCCCCGGCCAATCGACGATACCAGCGGGATCGACGCCGAAGAAGTCGGCGACGGATTCGAGGCTGTCGCCAGCCTGCCACTGATAGTACGTCCCGTCTAGCGGCAGGATGTTCAGCTCCTGACCGGGCCGGAGCAAGTGCGGGTCGTCCTCCAACGTGGTGAAATTGCCCCACAAGACCGTCTCCGGTTCGATACTGAAGCGATCGGCGATAGCGAACACCGAGTCCCCGCCCTGGACCGTGTAGCGAAGCACTTCGACTCGAGCGCGGCGCGGTGTCACCGTATCGGGCTGCGTGCGGCGGGTCAGCACTTTCTCGGCTCGATCGGCGCGGAACGCCGGCAGCATCACGGCTTCGGGGTCGTACGGCGCCTCATCTGGCCGCAGCCTTGTCGCCACGCCGGAGGCTTCGGCGGCCGCGCGTCCGCGCGCCTGCACGCTGAGGCCCACGGCCACGGCGGCAGAAAGCAGCCCGGCGACCACCAGGATCGCCGGGCCGTTGCGCTTCGCCCAGGCCGCCAGGGTGCGACCGGCGGGCTGCACCTAGTTGCCCTCTTCCTGGAGCGTCTCGAGGAACTCGATGTTGTTGTCGGTGCGGGCCATGCGTTGCAGGATCGCTTCGGTGGCGTTCGTGATGTCCATGCCGGCGCCGTTGGGAGGAGGGCTCACCATGTGGGAGAACATGCGCCGCATCAGCCAGACAATCGGTGTAATGTCGGGTCCGAGGAGGAGTTCCTCGCGCCGGGTCGACGAGCGTTCGATGTCGAAGGCCGGGAAGATGCGGCGTTCTTGAAGTCGCCGCGACAGATGCAGTTCCATGTTGCCCGTGCCTTTGAATTCCTCGTAGACCACATCGTCCATACGCGATCCGGTATCGACCAGGCAGGTGGCGATGATCGTCAGCGACGACCCATCCTCGATATTGCGGGCGGCGCCGAAGAAGCGCTTGGGCGGATACAGCGCCGCCGGGTCGAGGCCGCCGGAAAGGGTCCGGCCCGAGGGGGTGACCATCAGGTTGTAGGCACGCGCCAGACGGGTGAGCGAGTCCATCAGGATGACCACGTCGCGCCCGATTTCGACCAGGCGCTTGGCCCGTTCGAGGGCCATCTCCGCCACACGCACGTGGGAGTTGACCGGTTCGTCGAAAGTTGAAGAGATCACCTCGGCGTCGACGGAGCGGTCCATGTCGGTGACTTCTTCCGGGCGCTCGCCGATGAGCGCCACCATCAAGTGCACCTTGGGGTACTTGAGCGAGATGCTGTTGGCGATCTGTTTCAGGACGGTGGTCTTGCCGGCCTTGGGCGGCGAGACGATCAATCCGCGCTGGCCCATCCCCACGGGCGCCACCAGGTTGATCATGCGCGTCGTCAGCGTGTGGCGGTCGGTCTCCAGGTCGAATCGTTCCTCGGGGAAGATCGGCGTCAGGTCTTCAAACTTCGGACGAGCTTTGGCGTCTTCCGGATCCATGCCGTTGATCGATTCGACTCGCAGCAGGCCGTAGTACTTCTCCGTGTCTTTCGGCGGCCGAATCTGGCCGATGACCATATCGCCGGTGCGCAGCCCGAAGCGGCGAATCTGCGACTGCGAAACGTAAATGTCGTTCGGTCCAGGGAGATAGTGATCGGCCCGCAGGAAACCCATGCCCTCATTCATGATTTCGAGAATCCCGCCGCGCAACTCGAGACCGCGCCGCTCGGCATCTGCCTGCATGATGCGCAGGATCAGATCCTCCTTCTTCAGGCGGCCGGCACCCTGGACCTCCAGGTCCCGCGAGATGGCGCGCAGGTCGGGCAGATTCATGGTTTCCAGTTGGGCGATATTCATGTGGGTCTCCCCTAAACGGGCACGGTAGGGCGAACGCGCCGGACTAGGCCGCGTTAGGTTGAAGGCAATCGAATAGATCGGTCGAAGGCAAGGTCTCGAGTGATGATTTCGTCAGGGGACGAACCGAGGACAGCCGACTGCTACAGGAAAGGATTATAGCACCGATAGGATATCCCCGCAAGCTTCCCGGCCTTCCTGCAGATGTCGGGGCGAAGCACACCTGCCCTCCTCGCCAGGACACCGCCCTCACCCCTTCGGGCACCCCTTCGGTCGCTACAGACCGCCAAGGGCGGGTGCACCCTGGGGGTGCACCGAAGGGCGTGGCGCCCTGCACCGCTTCGGTGCGCCGCCCTTGGCGCCCTGCACCGCTTCGGTGCGCCGAAGGGCGTAGAGGGCGAAGCGACGCCCTCTCCAGGACGCCGAAGCGGCGTGGCGGGCGGTGCCAGGTGCCTCGCCCCTACCGCCGGAGAGGTTGAGGTTGAAAATCATCCGCCCAGGAGCAGAGCCAGGTAGTACCCGAGGACCCCCGCCCACAACCACGAGTCGATACGGTCAAGGACTCCTCCGTGTCCCGGCAATAATGAGCCTGTGTCCTTCACCTGTAACTCGCGCTTCATCATGCTGATCCCTAGATCGCCGAGCGGGGTGATCAAACCGAGGACCATCCCCAGGATCAAGCCGTCGGCCGGCGTGATCGGAATGTCCGGCCCCGCCCAACGGACAAAGGCCGCCGCCAGGGCCGCGCCTGCCAACCCGGCCGCAACGACCCCCGCTGCATAACCTTCCCAGGACTTCTTCGGACTTAGCCGCGGCGCCATCTTGTGGCGGCCGTATGCCCGACCGACAAAGTACGCCGCTGTGTCCCCAATCCACACCGAGGGAAGACTGATCAGCAGCCACCACAATCCCGCGTCCGTATTGCGGAGCGACACCAAGTACGCGCCGACGACACCCAGGTAGGCGACCCCGCCCAAGGTCAGCCCGAAGTCCGTCCCCGAGTGCGCCGCCCCGCGCTCAAAGTCGACCAGATGCCAAGTCATCGCCAGGAGAGCGGCCGTCGCGAGGATGACGGCCGTTTGTTCGAACCCCCAGCCCTGTCGGGCGAGGACCAAACCGGCACTGCCAGCCACCAGGATCCCTACCGAAGGTCGTCGGCCATCTCGCCCGAACAACCGGCCGTATTCGAGCGAGGCCAATCCGACGACCAGGGCCATGGCGGCGGCGAAAACCCACCCTCCGACGGCAAAGACCCACAGGCCAACCGGCAACAGGACGACGACGACGAGGACTCGTTGGCGAAGCATGTGGTTGGTTGCCAGTTGACAGTGGCCCGTAGGGGCAACCCTCGTGGTTGCCCGTGGGGCGACCACGAGGGTTGCCCCTACGGGTCTAGGCGGGCCGGACGGGTGCGGCCACGCGGCCGAAGCGGCGGTCGCGCCGGGCGTATTCCCACAGCGCCTCGAGCAGCTCGTCGCGGCCGAAGTCGGGCCAATACGTCGGCGTGACGTACCACTCGGCGTAAGCTCCCTGCCAGATCAGGAAATTGCTGACGCGCAATTCGCCCGAGGTGCGGATGATCAGGTCAGGGTCGGGGATGCCGGCGGTGTAAAGATGCTGCGAGACCAGATCGGCGTCGACCTCTTCGGCCGGCACGCCGCTTTCGATGATTCGGCGGAGCGCCTGGACGATCTCGTCTCGTCCGCCGTAATTCCAGGCGATGTTCAGAATCAGGCGGTGATTGCTGCGGGTCAGGTTGACGGCCTGATGGACCTTGGCCTGTAATGCTGGGCTCAGCCCTTCGAGGCGGCCGATGTGGCGCAGCTGCACCCCATTCTCGTTCAGGCTCTTCAGCTCGCGGTCGATGACATCCTCCAGGATATTCATCAACCCGCGGACTTCATCCGGCGGCCGGCTCCAGTTTTCCGTAGAGAAAGCATAGATCGTCAGGAATTGGATCCCGAACTCCGTCGCGGCCTCGAGCACCCGCCGCAAATTGTCGACGCCGGCGCGATGGCCGGCCAGGCGCGGCAGGCCGCGAGCGCGCGCCCAGCGACCGTTCCCGTCCATGATGATCGCCACATGGAGAGGAACCTGGCTGGGGATTTCACGCGAAGACTCTTTCGCCATCGTCGTCGGCCGGCGCCGTCAGACCTCGAGGACTTCCTGTTCTTTCTTCTCAGCGGCCTGGTTGACCTTCTCGATGTACTCGTCGGTCCGTTTCTGCAGCTCGGTCTCGGCCCGCTCCAGCTCGTCTTTCGAAATCAGTTTCTCGCGTTCGAATTCGCGCAGATCGTTATGCACGTCGCGCCGGACATTGCGCACCGCCACGCGGGCTTCCTCCGTCCGGCTGTGGACGATTTTGACCAGATCATGGCGCCTTTCCTCGGTGAGCGGTGGGATGGAAAGGCGGATGATTTTGCCGTCGTTGCTCGGGGTGAGGCCGAGGTCGGAAGCCTGGATGGCCCGTTCGATGTCCTTCATTGTCCCTTGGTCGAAAGGGCGGATGGTGAGCAGCCTTGGCTCCGGTGCCGAGATCGTCGCCAGCTGCATCAGGGACGTGGGCGCGCCGTAGTACTCCACCGGCAGCCTTTCGACCAGGGCCGGGGAGGCTCGACCTGTCCGGATTCCAGCAAAGTCGTCTTCGAGCGCCCGCACCGCACCTTTCATGCGGTTGTCGGCGTCGGCCAAGGCGTCGTTGACCATGGTCAGACTCCTGCGTGGGTCCGCCGGATGGGGTCCCCTAAGAATAGCGCAAAAGGCGGAAAATGCGTAGCACGCACCAGGGGGAAGGGGGGCAGGCCATTACATGCCCGCCCCCCTTTCCCCCTGGAACCCTCGCAAGCACCCCGCCCTTGGCGGTCTGTAGAGACCGGAGCGCAGCGGAGGGGCCAATCCCCCCACCCGCGACACCAGCGGTTGATGTCGGCTTGCGCCCGAAGTCGCTCCCCGCCGCATAGGAACGTCACCGACTGGAGCCCTTGCGATTTCGGAGCTTGAGAGAACGCGACACGACCGGATGAGGACCGCCGGTGCTCGCG
>Ga0209431_10003128_pt1 | contig 13244 bp, 10 predicted proteins | sample RifCSP13_3_FD_184021 | JGI IMG/M metagenome (GOLD analysis project Ga0209431, IMG submission 184021) | Soil microbial communities from Rifle, Colorado - Rifle CSP2_sed 13_3 (SPAdes) (version 2) | ecosystem: Environmental > Terrestrial > Deep subsurface > Rock core/Sediment | place: Rifle...
AGCGAGGCTTGAAAACGCCTGCCAAGGAGGCTGTTTTATGTGTAATTCATCTAGAACCTGGCTAAACTTTGAACGGTTTTCCGCCTTGTCAATATTCTCATATGCAGTGCCAATTATCTTGATTCCGTTTTTTGCAAGTTTTGGAGTTAAATTGTTTGCAGTCTGTCCTCCTACAGCAGTAACTATTCCAGATGGCTTTTCAAAGTCTGCAATATCTAGTATCCTTTCAAGTGTCAATTCCTCAAAGTATAACCTATCACAAATGTCATAGTCTGTAGAAACGGTTTCAGGATTGCAATTAATAACAGATACCTCTTTTATCCCGTTTTCCTGTAATCCCCAAACCATGTTTACAGTTCCCCAGTCAAACTCTACACTACTTCCTATCCTATACGGACCTGCGCCCAAGACAGCAATCCTTTCTTGAGATGATTCTACTTCAAAATCGTTTGTCGTTCCCCCATATGTCAAATACAGATAGTTTGTTTTTGCTGGCCACTCTGCAGCAAGTGTATCTATTTGCTTTACAACAGGTATGATTTTTGCCTCCTTACGGATTTTACGAATTTCAAGGTCATCTTTTCCTACTAATCGTCCAATCTGCTTGTCAGAAAAGCCAAACCTTTTTGCATCTCGTAACAATTTTGTGTCAAGCTTTGTTTCTTTGAGCTTCTTTTCAGTCTCCACTATATTTTGTATTTTTTCAATAAACCACGGATCTATTGTAGAAAGTTTGTAAATTCGCTCAACTGAGATTCCTTGCTTTAGTGCAGCAGCAACATAATAAAGAATGTGATCATCGGGGTTCTGTAGTCGGTTTTCAATTTCTTCTACATCATATAACTTACTGTCATTTCGATTTGCTACTAGACCGTCATTTCCAATGTCAAGCATCCTGATTGACTTTTGTAATGATTCTTCAAGGCATCTTCCTACAGCCATTACTTCGCCAACAGATTTCATTGTAGGTCCAAGGCTACGGTTTGCCAACTCAAACTTACTAAAGTCCCAACGAGGATGCTTGCATACAATATAGTCAAGAGAGGGCTCAAAACACGCAGTTGTAGTTTTTGTGATTCGGTTTACTAGTTCTGGAAGCGAGTACCCCATTACAATTTTTGCGGCCATATATGCAATCGGATATCCTGTAGCTTTGCTGGCAAGCGCGGATGAACGAGAAAGTCTTGGGTTTATCTCAATTGCCACGTATTTATCAGATTTCGGATCAAGTGCAAACTGAATGTTGCACTCACCAACTATGCCAACATGTTTTGTTGCGCGTATTGCAGCTGAGCGTAACATGTGATATTCATAATTATCAAGTGTCTGCGAAGGAGCCACAACTATATTATCGCCCGTATGCACTCGCATAGAAAGTACATTTTCCATATTACAAACTATGATATTGTTGTCAGAATAGTCCCGCATTACTTCATATTCTATCTGTTTCCAGTTGCCAACATATTCTTCAATTAAAACCTGCCCAACCAGACTTGCGTTAAGACCTCGACTAACAATTTCATAAAGTTCAATCTCATTGTGTGCAACGCCTCCTCCTTTGCCCCCCAAGGTGTATGCCACTCGTATAATGACTGGATAACCAAGATCCTTTGCAACTTGTTTTGCCTCCTCAAAGTTGTAAACAGTCTTGCTTTTTAGTACAGGAATGCCACATTGTATCATTGAATCCTTGAAGAGCTGTCTATCCTCTGTTGCTTCTATTCCAGCAATTTGTGTACCAAGCACCTTGACACCATATTTTTTTAAGATTCCAAACTCTTCGAGTTTTACGCCACAGTTAAGCGCAGTCTGTCCACCAAATCCCAGCATCAGGCCATCTGGCCTTTCCGACTCTATTATCGACTCTACATACGGTGGGTTTACTGGAATAGAATACACTTTATCCGCAAGCCTAGTGTCTGTCTGTATTGTAGCAATATTTGGATTGACGAGTATACTTTTTAGTCCGTCTTCGCGAATGGCCTTGAGACACTGGCTACCGGAATAGTCGAATTGGCGGTTGTTTTAGCAACTTTCGCCGGCTTCTCCGATTTTGATTGCCCCACTTCCAAGAACTAGAATCTTCTTTAGAGACTCATCTTTTGGCAGATTTTCCCTCCCCCATTAGGCGTTTTAGTTCTTCAAAAACAAACATGCAATCAAAAGGTCCTGGTGATGCTTCAGGATGAAACTGAACTGCGATGCATTTTTTCTCTTTATGTTTTATTCCTTCTACGGTACTGTCATCAGCATTACTAAACCACACTTTGAACTCAGATTTTTTTAGCGAATCTGGATCTATTCCATATCCATGGTTTTGACTTGTTACATAAACTTGGCTGTTATCCAAGTTAACACATGATTTGTTCTGTCCTCGATGACCATATTTTAGTTTGAAAGTCTCTCCACCCCCAGCAAGTCCTAAGATTTGTGCGCCAAGACAAATTCCAAGTGTTGGTATGTTTTTATCCAAAAGAGATTTTGCTGTCTTCAAAGTATCTGTGCATTTTTGAGGATCTCCTGGTCCATTGCTTATCACTACACCTTTTGGTTTGTATGAGAGTATTTTTTCAATTGATGAATTCCAAGGGAGTTGGATTACTTTGTACCCAATTCTTCTTATATTTCGCAAAATTGCATTTTTTACTCCTGTATCAATTACCACTACCACATCTGGTTCGTTTCCATAAATTCTAGGTTCTTTGGTAGAAACATCGTCCATAAACTGTTCAGCCACGTAACTTGTGGTAGAAGTTAATTTTTTCTTTAGATCTTTTTCATCAATTTCTTTATCAGAGACAGCAAGTGCAGCCATCATAACACCACTCATACGGAGTTTTTTTGTTAACGCCCGTGTGTCTATTCCTGTTATTCCAGGGATTTTTTCTTTGTATAGCCATTCATCAAGTGTCATAGAAAGATTCCAATGGCTTGCAGTCATTGATAATTCGTGTACGACAAGCCCACGTACTTGGATTTTTTCAGATTCAAAATATTTGAGAATTCCATCTTTGTCTTTTACTGATTGGTCTGGAACACCATAATTTCCAACAAGAGGGTACGTAAGAGCAAGTATCTGGCCACTATAGGAGGGATCTGTTAGAGCTTCGGTATACCCAACCATTCCTGTGTTAAAGACAGCCTCACCAAATACAACATTGGAATAACCAAAACCCATCCCCTCAAAAACGGTTCCATCCTCAAGGACAAGCTTGCCAAACTTCATCACGTGTTTGGCTTTTTTTGTCGGAATTTTTGAACCCTCGTCAAGTGGATTCTATTGGAGATTTAAGTTTTGTGATGACCTGTGGGTTGGTGATATTTTGATAAAAACTGATAAATTTCTTTGTCTGTGAAATAAATTTTTTTGGCTAGAGAGCTCGGAACTGTTCGCTCCACTTGTAGTACGCCCGTATCATTTCCATGCTTACACTTGGTTTTCTTCTTTCAATTATTTCCTTAAAGTCCGTCATAGTAATACTTCGTGGTTGCGCCCTTTCTTCGCCTACAACTGGTTCTGGAGAATAGTTTGGGTTGGTGAATAACTCATTAACAACCATCAATTGTGCAGATTGACATATATCTTTGATATCACTTGCACTATATCCATCTGCAAGTTTTGCAAGCTCCATTGGTTTGACCTTTTCATCCCTTTTTAGTGGTGAGGTATAAAGCTCAAAGAGGTTTGTTCTTGCATCAAGGGTTGGAAGTTGTACGTAAATTCTTTTTGTGAATCTTCGTAAAAATGGCCAATCAAGGCTCCATGGTTTGTTTGTGGCGCCAATTACATATAATTTTAGATCTTTTCCCTTACCGTTAATTCCATCCATTTCTGAAAGAAATTGATTTTTGACTCGAATTTCTCCTCCAACCTCGCTGCTTCTATTTCCCAAAAGCGAGTCGACTTCGTCTATAAACAATATGACTGGCAGACCTTCCTTTTCAGCATAGTTTCTGGCCATGGCAAAAACTTTAGCTACATTTTTTTCTGCTTCGCCAAGCCATTTGCTCATCATTGATGCGGCATCTATATTTATGAAATAACCATCAATTTCACTTGCAGTAGCTGCGGCGAGAATAGTCTTACCACACCCAGGCGGACCATAAAGTAATATGCCTCGTGGCCAACCAAGTGGAAAAAGATCTGGTCTCTTACTTGGATAAACTATTGATTCACGAAGTGCAGTTTTTGCGTCATCAAGTCCAATCACTTCAGCCCAGCTAACGTTGGGTTTTTCTTTCATTACTAAATCTTCAAAATCATGTTTGGCCAGGTCTTGTTTTTGTTGTTCTGGACTTGCTTTTGGATCAACTACTGGCTCTAGATCAATGTGTGACATCTGTAATGCTTTTATTCTATTTTGGTATGCGGCTGAACGTTCCATGTAGACTCGGTTTAGCTTGTTATCTGGATATAGTTGAATTAGCTTTACTAGTGATTCTATTGCCCTCTGATAATTTGTTATGGCCATGCCGCGTGCACCTTGAGAATCAAGCTTGATTGCCTCTGCGGCAAATCTACTGGCGCTATTTTCTAATTCCTGTGGTGCTAGACTCATACCCACTAACTAAATTTCTACTAGGGTTTTTGTTAGGTATGCTTGGGTGTAAATGGGTGTAGAAGGATTGGTTAAATTAATTGGACTAGGTGCTGGCTCGCTCTTTTGTTCTTTATAATCTTCAAGTTTTGTTTGGATAAACCTTCCCAAGGCAAGGTCTCGTGCTACTTCCTCATGCAAATTTTGAATCTGTTGAAGTGCTGTTTCTGCAGATATTACAAGGTCAGTTAGGTCATCTCGTAGAATGTTTACAGAGTTTGTTGCATGCATTATAATTCCTATAAATTCCTCTAAAAACTCCTTTAGGTCCTTTTTGTCTTGGTATTTGGATAGAATATACTCTGCGGCCATCATTACTTGACGTAGGTCTTTTAGCTCTTCAACTGAAAGACTTTCGATGAACTGCCCATCGTTATTAGAAGCCTTTTGGGCGATTTTTTGCTCTACTTTAGAAGAAAGAATTCTGATTCTGCCTAGATGGTTATGAACGTCTGTAGGTGGTTCACTTTTTGCAAAGTGCAACATGGGCAAACCATGCTTACGACAAATCTAGATTAGGGAACTGCTTGCTAATTTTAGAGTCTGCAATCAATTTTGCTTCATCTAAAAGCCTTGTAGATTCATGATTTGCTTCTTGAAAATTAAGCCTTGCATCAGTAAGTTGCCCTGTATCTATCATCAACCCGCCAAGTACAAGAGACAATTCGCCTAATGCCACATCAGTCTCTGGAAATAAAAAAAGCAATCGTGCACGGATGGTTCTTACAATTGAGATTGTTGGGGCCAGAACCGGAATTATGTTTCGTAATCCAAAAACAGAATCAATATGGCTACGGACTTGTCTTAGTGCTTCCACGGCACGAAAAATTTCTAATTCTATATTTAGTTGTCTTTCAAATTCTAATGACGCGTATGTGTTCTCTTTCTTTTTTGTATAAAGACCCAGATTGTTAGTGTGTAGCTCAAATTTTCTTTGAACAAGCGCTTCTAGTATCTTATCAACAAGTTCTGCCGCATAATCCAATCGTGGACTTAGAGTACTTGCTCTTGTCACCTTATTTTGCATCTCATCGTTTACTGTCCACTTTTGTGTTGTCATCTGTACTAGAGAAATGGTTTTTCTATATCAGACTCGTGTTACGCAGTTTTGTGTAACTGCAGTAACAGGAGGTGAGGATACAGCTTAGTATTTTTTCCAACCTTTGTTCAATGAATTTAGCTATTGAACTTACCTTATAACTAGCCAAATGGGGTCATGACCAAAGGGCAAGATCTAGCAGTTAGCTTGGAAGAGTTTGGTTTGAGCAAATATGAGGCTAGTGCATATGTAACCTTAATTACAAAGGGTACAATTTCTGCTGGTGAGCTTGCGTACTATTCTAATCTGCCAAGGACAAAGGTCTACCCGACGTTGTTAAAACTTGAAAAGAAAAAGCTTGCAATTATCTCAAAAAGCAAACCCATAATGTGTACTGCCATATCACCAGAAGATGCCTTTGATGAAATAGTTCAAGAGCAGATCAATAAAGTCAATGGAATGAACAGTCTTGTAACAAAGTTAAAAAAGGTCAGCGAGGACAGCAAGAAGGCTCGTGGTTCAGAAGAAAAGAGGTATTTTCACCTTACTCCAAACTATGTCTTTAAGCAGCTTGAAACAATGATTGATGGTTCTAAAACCTCGATTCACGCAATGATGGACTCATGGGGATTGAATCTTTTTTCGCAGTGTAAGGACACAATTATTCATGCACTTAGAAAAAATATAGACATAAAAATAATAATTCCCCCAAGCCTTGTTGGCACAGAAACTTTTCAGGCAATTCCTGATGGAGTTAAGATAAAAATCTCTGAGATATCACAAAATTGCATCACGTTTGATGATTCTGAGATACTTATGATAAATAGCAATAATGGTAAAGGCGCCATATTTTTATCAACTGAGGTTTTGGGTACAAACCAAGCAAAAATTTTTGAACAAACTTGGAAAAATGCTACTAAAATCACTAATCTTTCAGGTATGACAAAGGCTGAAGCACAGGAAACTCTCAAAATAATAGAGCTGATAAACGAAAATGGCCTTGGTTTTGTTCTAAATTCCATACTACACTCAAATAGCAAAGAAATAGACATGCTAGAGCTTCTAGAAAAAAATGGGGTAGATTTGGAAGCAAAAACGCTTGATGAGATAATAGCACTTGTAGATTCCACTTTACAGATTACATGTTCTGGGCAAGCACACTATGAACCAAATGGAAACCACATAATCATAGAATCCAAACTAAACAGCGGGCACTCACTTCCATGGGCAATGCTACTTGAGAAATATCTTCATAAAAAAGGATTCAAGACCAAGATGATGTATCATGACCATCATAATGGTGAAAAAATACACATTAAGGTAGATTCAAAGCTAAATGTCAACTAAACTTGTACTTTATAGTATCAGAGAACATCTACGGCAAAGAGTCAGTACTTACAATCAAAACTGATGCAGACTTATGGAATCATTATAACGATAAATATCCAACAAGAAAAAAGAAGACTCGAAAGGAAATTCTAACTATACATGAGAGAAATTGTCATTTCAATGTATGACAGACGGTGTATCTTATACTTCTAAAAGATAAATATAATGACGATAAAATGACTGGTCTGGCAACACAAGGCAATGGTCTAAACAGAAAGCTTGTCATATTGCTGGTTATAATCATAAATCTATTTTCGTCAACAGCTGCATCATCATCAGATGTTAGCATTATCGTTTCTACTGAAAAAACATCCTATCAGATTGGCGACGACATAATAATAACAGGAAAAATAAATGAATTCGTGCAAAACTCCACGGTTGTTGTAAGAATAATGGCACCTAATGGAAACCTAATTCAAACTAGTACGCTAACTGTACAGCCTGACAAATCTTTTTCAACTATAATTTCAACGAACGATCTATGGAAGAATTCTGGCATGTACACAGTTATAGCTCAATGGGGTTCGCAAGATGGGTCAGCTGAAACAACGTTCAATTTCTTGGCAAACCGCAGTCTATCTGAACAGAAATCACTGTCAGATTCCAAACCCAGTATGACAGAAGAAGCTAAAAATGAACCACCAAATACAGGAGGTCTAATATCAACTGCAGTTTTTGGTTCTGAACTAGCACCACAAGTTCAACTTCTCAGAGAAACTAGAGACAACACTGTAATGAAAACACGATCTGGAGCCGCATTTATGTCAGCATTTAATTCTGTTTACTATTCCTTTTCTCCCATAGTAGCAGATTGGGAACGACAAAATCCCGTATTCAAAGAAGCTGTGAAACTAGGAATTACTCCATTAATTACAACACTCTCAATTCTAAACTATGTTGATATCGAATCTGAAGCTGAAATGATGGGTTATGGAATTGGAATTATTCTATTAATTGTTGGAATGTACTTTGTCGCACCGGCATTTTTAATAGTTATACTAAGAAATAGATCCAAAAATAAACCAATAATACCCTATTAAGCTACATTTTTTTAGGTTTATAATATCATGGAATTTACAACAATTAGATGGAACTTGCACATGATTTTAACGCAAAACAAATCGAAGATCAGGTAAGAAATTCACTTTCTAGTGTTGATTTACAAAAGATAATCCTCGAGTTTTCAGGCAAGACCAAAAAAATTGTGTTTATCGAAGGCCCACCAACAATGAATGGTGTGCCTCATGCAGGGCACCTACGTGGTCGTGTAATCAAAGACCTATGGTATAGATACATGACCTTATGTGGAAACAAAATCATATTCAATGCAGGATGGGACACACAAGGACTTCCTGTAGAATTGCAGGCAGAAAAGGAACTTGGTATCACAGGAAGCAAATCTGAAGTCATCCAGTCTGCAGGAATTGAGAAGATTGTTTCTGAGTGCAAAAAAATTGTTCGCAAATTTAATGAAACGTGGGTAGAAGCAGACAAGCTTTTGGGGATATCGTTTAACCAAGAAAAAGCATACTGGACATACAAGGATGAATACATTGAACGAGAATGGAAATATCTTAAAAAAGCATATGAAAGCGGAATCCTATCTGAGGGATATCGAGTTGTTGCCTACTGCCCAAGTTGCCAAACGTCACTTAGCAATACAGAAGTAAACCAAGGATATGAGATGGTTCAAGATCCATCACTTTATTACAAAGTAAAATTGCAAGATGAAGATTTATTTTTGATTGTCTGGACTACAATGCCGTTTACCCTTGTTACTGATGCAATGATTGGGCTAAATCCAGATGAAAATTACGTATATGTTAAAGTTGGAAACGAGATTTGGATTGTAGGTGAAAAAAGACTTGAAGGATTTATGAAAGAAGCATGGATAAAAAAATATACTGTTATAAAAACAATCAAAGGATCAGAGATAGATGGAAAAAAATACATCCATCCACTTCTTGATGAGATACCTGGACTCAAAGAGTTTTCTAAAAACCCAAAAGCCCATCTAACAGTTGCAGAAAACTTTGTTGACATAGAGACTGGAAGTGGTCTTGTTCATCTTTCGCCTGCAAATGGTGAAGAAGACTTTGATATTGCGACAAAAAGAAAGGTTCCAATTTTTAATCCCATAAACGATGAAGCAAAGTTTACAAAAGATGCAGGAGTTTACGCTGAATTATTTGTACGTGATGCGGATGAGAAAATTGTCGAGTCTGTTCGGCAAAAAAATGCACTTGTCAAGATAGGCAAAATAAAACATCAGTATCCGCTATGTTGGCGTTCTCAGCACAAGCTTTTATGGCTTGCAAGAAGAGGTTTTTTCTACTTTTTAGACAGGCTTGGAGATAAAGCGATAAAGGCAGCTGAAAATGTTGAGTACTTTTTTGACCCACCAAAAAACAGGTTTATTGAGATAATAAAGGACAAACATCCATGGTGCATCTCACGTGAAAGAATTTGGGGATGTCCTTTACCCATATGGACTTGCAAGAACTGCGGCAACATTCAACGGTTTTTTGCCAGATCTGAAATAGTAAATGCGGCTTCTGAGCTTCCAGATGGGCCAAACTTTGAGTTACACAGGCCATGGATAGACAGAGTTGTAATAAAATGCAAAAAATGTGATTCAAAAATGGAAAGAGAGCAATTCGTACTTGATACTTGGCATAACAGTGGTGCTGCACCATATTGTTCACTAACAGATTCAGAATACAAAGAATACATCCCAGCGTTATTTCTTACAGAGGGAATAGATCAAACACGCGGGTGGGCATATACGCTTCTTATGGAAAATGTCATTTTTAACAATAAACCAATTGCGCCATTCAAATCATTTTTGTTTCAAGGTCACGTGCTTGACAAAAATGGAAACAAGATGAGTAAGAGTCTTGGAAATGTTTTGGATGCAATTGAACTAATGAAAAAATATCCAGTCGATTTGATCAGATTTTATTTCATATGGAAATCAAGTCCAATAGAAACACTAAACTTTAGCACAGACGAGCTCATGTCAAGACCATATCAGGTCTTAAGTACACTATATCACCTACATGTTTATTTCAAACAAAATAGTGAGTATGACAAATTTTATAAATCCTATACTCTTGATTGGGCGAAAAAGAAAAAACTTCTTAGACCATCTGAAGTCTGGATTTTATCAAAACTCCAAAAACTCATAGCCAATGTTAAAGAGGCTCAGGATAGGTGTAGATTTCACGAAGCAGCAAAAAGTCTAGAGGACCTTATCATAAACTCTGTCAGCCAAGTCTACATACCTATTACACGGAGCGAGCTTTGGGCAGAGGATGATTCACAAAGGGACCGGAGACTTGCAATATACTCCACGTTATTGGAAATTCTCAAGACATTTGACTTACTTATTCATTCAATCTGCCCTTTTACTACAGAATACCTATACTCTACAATCTTTGCGGAAAAGAAAAGTATACTTTTAGAAAATTGGCCTTCTCCACAAAAATCTCTAATCGAAGACAACGTAGAAGAAGCGTTTGATTTAATGAAAGAAGTTGTTTCTGTTTCGGCAGCTGCTAGAATGAAAGGCAAGCTGAAAAGAAGGTGGCCGTTGAATGAGGCAATCATTTGTGTTGGCAAATTACAACAAAAAAAACTTGATTCACTTTCCAATCTGTTACTTTCCCAGCTTAATGTAGAAAAATACAAAATAATTGAACTTGAAAAAAAAGAAGGTCTTGAGCTTGTTTCAGAGTTGTTAAAGCTAAATCTTCCAATAATTCCAAAAATAGAGTTAGAGCGTAGTAAGATAGGACCAAAAGCAAAGCAGGACATGAACAAACTTTTGACAAAATTCTCAGAGACAGATCCAAGAAAAATTGTTGACGAATTGTTGCAGAAAGGAACTTGCACCTTTGAGCTTGATAAAAACAAAATTGTACTTGACAAAAAAGATTTTGTCATGGATTTTGTAGAACAAAATGAGTATGCCATGGCAAAACGTGAATCACTAATAGTATTCGTGTCAACTGTAAGAAATAAAGAAATGATGGCACGTGGACTAGTAAGAGATATTGCAAGAAGGCTGCAAGCCTTAAGAAAGGAACGGGGTTACAATCCAACAGACGTGCTTGAAGCAGCCTATATTTTGGATTTGGATGCAGAATCACTTGAGATGGTAATGCAAAAACAGGATAAACTTGCTTTCCTTGTTAGGGTAAAAAGAGTTGAATTTTCAGACAAGGCAAAGACCTACAAGGATGATGATATTGATGGCCAAAAGATACGCATCTCGGTAGAGTAGTCGAAATCATGTCAATCTCTGGCTGTTATGTACCAAATGATACTCTTTCCATACTGTTATAGGTAACAGATGCTACTAGCAACGATGTTAGAATCTATTAGAAAAAATGAAACTGATTTTTTTCATGACAAATCAATATTAGAGGAAGGAGTTGAGTTTATCGGATTAATTAACAACCAAGGAAGGATGGAAAGTAGCCTATGCAGAAATGAAATCAATCAGACAGAGGAAAAAAAAGTAATGTTTTCCATGGGGCTCAGGTTGCAAAGCTCCATGCAAAGAGATTATGATGACGAGTTTGGACCTGTAGGTTATACTATAACAGAGAGAGAAAATTCAATTTTTGTTTCAATACCAATTGTTTCCCATACGATATTGGCTATAATGAAAAAAAATATAGACCCTGCTGTGGTGATTAACAAAATTAAGATAGCAATAAAAAATTTTGAGCATCTTAACAAAAAATTATTCGTAGAGAAAAGTGACCAAGTTTGAACATATATGATATGAAATCAATCCATTGCTGTCAGTGTGACAAGTTCATAGGAGAAATTGATTATGATGCAGTAGTTACACTTCCAAAATGTGGACGTTGTGCCAACCCATTACCAGAAGGTGATGATAAAGTACTATACATAGTAAACAAATACAACAAAAATCCACAAAGTTTAGCTTCTTCACCAAGACCTTAATCATATCTTCTTAATTCCATCCCTTTGGCCAATTCGACACAATCAAGATCCAAGACATCATGTGAACAATTACACGGCCATGAACAAAAGATCCCGTCAAGCATGGTACAGTTTTCACACTCTGTCTTGACAAGAATCACAGAGTCCAAGCGCGTAAATTAGCATGTTTGAGGTATATTCGGTAGAGTAAATAGTGAGCTTTTAACAATTCGAGTCAATTAAATAAATAGATTTCATGCTTTAGCCTGTCTTTAAATAATTAAACTAAGATTATTTTTCATGGCAAAACAGACAACACTTGACGGATGGTTACTGTATCATTTTACTGAGCTTCTCAAAAAAGGATCACTAAATGTTACAAAAACTGGAACACCTATTGTACTTTACAGAAATACCGCAGAACAAGAAGAAGATTCGTATGAGGAAATAGTCTGTACACTAACTGAAGGTTATGTAATTGTTCAGCTTGTAACATCGGGTGGGTTAATAGTACCAAGCTTTCAGCAACAGTTTGTTTTTACACTAGACCAATTCCCCGAGTGGCTAATGCGAAAAAGTAGGGATCTATTACTGCAATGCGTTGACTTTCTTGATGAGAATCTAAAGTAACCGACAGATTATAAAGACCTTAAAAAGCAAAAATTTGCATGCGTTTGTTAGAATATCAAGCAAAAAGCTTGTTTGCTGATTATGGTATACGAATTCCAAAAGGGTTAACATCAACTGACATTGAGCAAGGAAGAAAAGATGCAAAAGAGATTGGGTTTCCTTTTGTCATAAAAGCCCAGATGACAGTCGGCGGCAGAGGTAAAGCTGGCGCTATACAAAAGTGTCAGAACGCTGACGAGTTTGAACTAAAATATCCTGAGATTATGCAAAAAGTAGTCAAAGGTGAAAAAACAAAAGCCATTCTGCTTGAAAAAATGGTTGAATACAAAAAAGAGATTTACTTTTCCTTGTTCCTAAACCGAGGAAAAAGATGTTACACGTTGATTGCCTCATCAGAAGGTGGTGTTGAAATAGAATCAGTCAAAAACCAAGTCATACGTGAGGTTGGATTAGGAGACGTTGCTAAAAGTACTGCTGAAGAAGTAGCGAATGCAATAGGCCTAAAAGACAATAACATAGAAGAGTTTGTAAATCTAGTTCAAAAATTATCAAAACTTACCATTGAAAAGGAAGCCGAACTTGCCGAAATAAATCCCGTAGCAGTATTAAATGATGGTTCACTTTTGGCACTT
>Ga0209431_10003129_pt1 | contig 13243 bp, 12 predicted proteins | sample RifCSP13_3_FD_184021 | JGI IMG/M metagenome (GOLD analysis project Ga0209431, IMG submission 184021) | Soil microbial communities from Rifle, Colorado - Rifle CSP2_sed 13_3 (SPAdes) (version 2) | ecosystem: Environmental > Terrestrial > Deep subsurface > Rock core/Sediment | place: Rifle...
AGAAGGCGTGGGCAGGGTTGGAGGGCGGGAGGGAGGGATAGGCATCGTCAAGTCAAAGATCAATAGTTACGATCTTGCCCAGTGCGCGCCAGTAATCCATAGCCGCAATGACATCCGGCGTAAGAACGTTGCGCTGAAATACAATCGCATCAGCTTTCCCAAATACCTGTTGGACTTTAGGATGATTGAAGTCCATTGCAGTTGGGAGATATATTAGTTGAGCGGTTAGCGGAGTTCGACCCGCCTCACGCTCGGCATTGATAGCGTTAGACGGAATGTGACACCTTCACCTCCACTCGGAACAGTTTCTGAGTGGGTCACCATTCCGAATTGCTATCGGCATACAAAAACAAAATTCTCATGCCGGAATTCGGAACTATTGACATTATGACCACCCCCTCGTTCCTCTATTTGGGGATTGACCCGTGAGGTTTCTTAAGAACACAAATCAATTATTACATGATGTACGCTATTATGTCAATTGTCGCTACGAGTTTGTTCGTCTGCCCTCTCCACATCCGGGGCCTGCGCCTCTGAATTACTAAACATCCCCCGGCCAAATCTAGGCTCGATGCGGTCGGAGTCATCCTCGGTAGTTCGTTTGTCATCGGCTGAGATTCCGCCACTGTAGTTACCTGGCGGCGCTTTACCTCTCGTCACGCCCATCTGACTCAAGTCCAGTCCGATCAACATCTCCACCATATCATTGAAGTCATCTTTGAAAATCTGCGCTCTTGTGTTCTCGGCCTTTGACACGCGGGAGGAGAGTAGACTCATCTCAGCCATCCACGCGCCGTAGAGCGCGTTGGCTTGGCGGGCAAACTCGTAAGCGCCGGAGGATGTACCGATTGCATCGTAGCCTTTGGAGGCGAGTTTGGCGTTGATAATTGCACAGCCGGAAGAGAGCCACGACTCTACTGAGTTTAGAGTGGGAGAGGTGGAGGTGGTGAACGACGAGGCGGTAGACCCCGACATAAAATGGGGCGATAAAATCGAAACGTCGGATGCGCTTGCGTAGGCCACTAAAATGCCCTTCTGTATACTTCTACCATCTCAGCGGCGGTCGCGGCGCGGTTGAGCAAATACCAGTGAGCCAATTTTCCGCTGACTGTTTGCGCCGGAGTTGTGTTTACTGACCCAATACAACATAGAGTGGACGCAAGTGAGCCAGACCATACCCCTAAACCGGTTTGAGTTGTTCCGGTTTGAGCGGCGTTGATATAGGCATTCATCTGGTCAGCGGCAATATCAATCGTCATTGCCAAATGAACCCATATATCAACAGAGAACGCGACAGGATTCACGAAGTTGGCTGTGCCCCCGGCTGTATGCTGAAAATTAAAAACGTTGTTTGTGCTTGATTTTCTAAGCCTCACAAAATTACTGGCATCTGCCGCGAACGAGATTACGTGCCGGATAATTCCATCCGTAAATACTCCCGATGGGAAATTGACCCAGCCCAAAAGCGTCAGGGCGGACGGATTGAACGCCGCCGCCAGCGCCGCTGAGTAGACGTTGGTGAACGAAGTCGAGCCGTCGTAACTGGCGGCCCCGTGCCCATCACCCATCCCCTTGCTCCCCAAAGTTACGGCGGTGTGTGTCCCCGTAAATCCGTTTGCACTAATGTCCTGAGCAGAACCACTTGTGAGTTCCCAGAGAGGCCAGTAAGACACAACGCTAGACCCAAACAAAGCCAAGACATGCTCTGCGTATCTGTATCCCAAGAGAGGCTCTCCACTACCCTGACCAAAATTCCGGTTGATGCGGTAGTCCCTATTGATAGGCTGTGTTATGGCTAGTTGAATAGGCACGCTACACCGGCCTGAGAATCCAGATCGTGCGAAACACTGAGGCGTCCGAACTCGGCCTAAAATCTATCTTCGCCGCGTTCCCCACCAGTTCAATCGAGAACGCGCTGGCGCTGGACACCGAGGGGGCAAAGTCGGTGGTGTAATCAAAGTTAGACCCGCCGTCCGCGCTCTGCGAAATTCTCAACCCCGACCCGGCAACGAAACTAGCCGAGGCGTAAAGCAGACCTGTCAAGCGGGCGTATCCCTGAGTTGGGAAACTCCCGGAGGTAACACTCGCGGCACTCGCAACCGAGGCGGAGGATTGATATGCGGTATTGGCGCGTTGAACGTAGACTTTAGACATGAGGACTCCTGTTCAAAAACAGACCAGCGAGGGAGGCCTCCCTCCCTCGCTAGAGTCACTAGAGGTTATTCTGAAACTTGTACGCCGAGTGCGCAGGCAACGTAACGTAGTCGCACACCGAGGATGTGGACACAGGAACTAATCATCTGTCCCTGACCAGCGGCGGCGGAAGCGCCACCCCAGGCAAGGTACAAGCCCACTGCCCGGTCGTTGGCATGGAAGGATGGGAACTTGCCGAGGCAGGCTGTCTCGTACAACCCGCAGGCGGTAGCACCATAGGACGCCGCACAAGCCGCACCCACTGAGGCCGCAGTACGAGGCATTGCACTTCCAGTGCCAAAGTAGGCCAGACCAGCAAACATTGTTACCTTACTTCCAGCGGCGGCGGCGTCACCGTAAGTCCAATCAACATTGCAGATGATTGAACCAGTGGTATCCGCGTCAGTCGGAACCGGGAAGTAGGCGTAGACATTGGTGGGGGAAGCCACGCTTGCACCAGAGGCCACGATGGTCTGAATCTTGATCAGCGAACCACTTGACCACGATAGGGCACACGAGCCTACTGCGGCAAGGATGGAGCCACCGTAAGCCGAGCCGGTGGAGCCAAACTGACTCGCGGTTCCAGCCTCGATGCCCTGAAAGTCCCTCGGCCTGAGGTGGATGTCCTTGTACACGCGGGCGCACCCAGACATGACCTGATAACCAGCGGTGCTGATTTCGGTGTACGAGTTGGAGGCCGAGTTGGAACCAGCGCCAATCCGTGCGCCTCCACGTAGTCGTTCAAAAAGTCTACTTACTGTTGCGGGCATGGGTTATTTTCCTTTGCTTTCTCTCACTTTTATCTCCTCTAGCAGAAAGCGCACGCCGAAGCGAAGTGTCCAGAGGAGTGAATAAGAACTTATGGTACAATCACCTCGTCTAGTCGAAGTGAACATTGCTAACCTTGCATCCCCTGGGCCGCTTCGACTAGACAACGATAGCGATTGCCGATGGGGATGCTCCATTTAATATGTCAAGAAAAAACTTTCCCGGCTGGCCCATTGATGCCATTACAACCGATACCGATAGTATCGTTCATTGGGATAAGGCATTTAGAGACAATAAAAGTATTTATCGAGTTCCCGTCACCTGTGGCAACTGCCACAAAGAAAGAATTATTGAGGCAACAAAGACCAGAGGAAAAAGCGGAAGAATGTTTTCTGGACTTTGTAACATGTGTAGACTTCGGACATTAAACATATTTCTTGGAAAGGCGGTTGATCATCCCGGTTGGAAAGGTGGAAGATTCAAGGTTGCTGGCTACTGGGTAATTCAAATCTCAATTCTCCCCAATGAACAAAAACGAATGGCAGAAAGAATGAAGAAGAAATACGCCAATGGGACATTCATAGTTCCAGAACACAGACTCGTAGTAGCAATGAAACTTGGGAGACCACTTACCAAATACGATGTTGTTCATCATCGCAACGGCATAAAGGATGACAATCGGATTGAGAATTTAGAACTGACTACTCCCGCCGATCACCGTCGCCTTGATGTCAAGTATTACGACCTTTGGCAAAAGGCACTAGCCGAGATCGATATTCTTAAAGAGCAAATTTCAAAACTGATGGGGGAGAAACACAATCCCCCATCAGACTAGCCACTTACTCAACTAGCGTTTTTTATTAAATATCCTGCATCGGTCGCGGTCAACACAGCGTCCCAGTTCTCCAACGTCTCCACCACGTCCTGATGCTCCTGATCCTCCCTGAATCGGTTGACCTGTCGGGCTTTCCACTGGAACACGTATCCAGCACTTGGGGTCATCAATGCAGGAGTCTTTGACACATAGGCAACGAGGAGGTGATTGCCCCAGACGTACCCGCGAGAGGCAGTTGCCCCTTCCGCACCGGAGTCGATCACACTGTCGCCCACGAGGATTTCCTCAAGTTCAAACAGAGCGGCAATGGTTCCCTGAGTGAGAATTGCGGGCGAGCCGGGGCCAGCCGCACCCTTTATTCGGTCAAGTAGGTCAGGGTGTTTGATGGCGTGTCTCCACAACCCACGTCCAATCACGCCTACGTTAGGCTTGCGGCCAATGGATGAAACCACTGAGTCAACGGCGGTGTTTACGTCACCAATCGGGTCAGAGGTGTCGTTTGACCAAAGTGTGCTTGGGGTAGCCGAGGACGACCAAGTAGCACCAAAGGCGAGGTCGGCCACGTCCTTCTCCTTACGAAGCATGAGTTTGTCAGTCACGTACTCAGTTGCTTCCTGCAACGGGCGGAGAGGAGTATCCGCATTCATTACCACTTCGTCGGCCACACTCTTTGCCACTGCGTATTCGACGCAGAGGTAGTTTGCGGTTGAGGTGCGGTAGTCTACGCGGGAGGCGCGTGTACCGGGAGCGCGGATAGCCGCCTCGTCACGATACCAGTCAGACTTGTTGAAAACGAAATACTTGTTGGACTGATACTGTACCTTAACAGATGGAAAGATACGATCCGAAATATAGTTCAGATTTCGGTACGCGATGCTGATGTTGGTCAGCGCATTGTCTACATGGACTTGCTGTTGGGTAGGTGTAGCCATGTCTTATCTCCTTTACGATGCGGCGGCAAATGAAGCCGTCATCGGGAACAGGTAAACCTGTTTGATTGCACTACCCGAACTAAAGCCCGTGTCAACGAACAATGCGTTTACCGGAGAACCAGTGACGCTTGCGCCCTGTCCTTGTCCGTCCGAGGCGCAGTAGATAAAGTTTCGCCAGGCTGGATTAGAGCCGTTGCCGTCAACATCGCAAACGAGTTTGGAGAAGCCAAGAACGCGCACCTGTGCTTCCTGTCCCAATGAGGGGGAGTTCTGCAAGATACCAATTGGAACAGGGTTACTCGTACCTGTTGCCACACCCACATTGCCCTGCGTGGAAGCGCATTGAACGAAGTAGTATTGCTTTGCGGTTAGATCAACGTCGGCGGTGAAGGCCGCGTCGGAAATTCCAATGTCTCTGTAGTTAGCCATTGTCTAGTCTCCTTATCGGCGCGGATTGCGTGAGCGGAGTTCGGCGGGAACCAAGTCCGGTCGGCGGATTCCTGCCTGCACAAACGCATCGGCGTACTTGGCCTGGTCGCCCTTGAACTCCTCAGCCAAAATCTTCGCGGTGAGGGTTTCAAGATTCTCGCCCTGCGCCTCACTTGCATTGTCGCGGGAAAATTGGCCGAACAGGTTGCCCTGTGCCATGAGGTTTTCAAAGATAACGAACTTGTCCCTAAACCACTTGGCGAGGTCGGCATTCACTACACTCAGAGCATAGAACTTCTCGGCGTACTCGTCGGCCTTGATTGGCAAATGGGTGAAGGTCTGGGCCTCGCGCTTGAGTTCGATCAACTCGCGGGTCTTGCGCTCGACTGATAACTGTGCGGCAAACTCGGCCTTCTCGGTTTCAATAACCTTGAGTTTGGCGTCGTACTCGTCCTTCTGCGCCTTGATCGTTGCGGTGAGCAGATCGACCTGAGCCTTCGCGTCGAATGTATCGGTAGGTAGGGTCACGGGTTGTCCTTTCGGAGGTGGAACCTCCACTGGTTTGGGAGGGGTCGCCTCCGACTTGAATGTTTCCTTGAACCATTCCTTGAGTTCATAAAATGGATCGTCTCTCATTAGCGCCTCACTTGAACTAAACAATGCCGTCCGATTTGAAAAAAACGGACGATTTGTCAAGGCTATATGATCCAGCACATCTGGTATTTCATTTCCCTGTTCGTCGGTGTAGCCTGACCAGATAATTCCGGGGCTGACGTACTGATAGCCCCCGCTCTCAATAGACTTCTCGCCATCCTCGGTGTATTCTGGATGAGCGTAGAGACCATCATTTTCCCGAAACTCAAGACGCATTGCATTTCCCACTTTGGCCGGGTCGGGATTTGCATCGGTTGGGTGGCCGGGGTAGATCGGGATTTTCCAGCGCGGATTGCCGTCGTTGTAGTTCTTGGCAATTCTCTGGAGTCGTTCAGCGGTGAGATTGATTTCCCTGCCATCGCGTTTGAAATCCCCGATGGGAAATACTCTAAATGGCTGGCCTTTGACATAGGCAAATGGATCAACCCAAAGCATCTGACTCATTGCCTCATTTGCGTGAAGGGCCTGCATCTGCTTCATAGCCTCATCGTGGGAGGGATGACAACCCATCTTCTTCCCACTGGGGCCGACTACACAGTGCTTCTCGCCATCCATCTTGATTGAATAGGGCACTACTCGCCTGCCTTTGCTTTCGCGGTTCGGTAAATCTCTTTGCCCCTCGGCGTCAACTGAGACTCAAACCGCTGACCACTATCAATAGAATAAAATCCACCCACCCGATAAATAGCGGGCGTAGCAGAAAAGACCCGCTTGGCTTTTCGCCTGCACGCTGGACAATGCTGGAAACTGTCATCGGTCATTGACCTTGTGACTTCAAATTGGCCGTGTGTCTCGCACTCGTAATCGTAAAGTGGCATGAAAAAAGCCCCGTTCCTTTTCTCGACAAGGACGAGGCTGATTAGCAAGGATAGAATAAGGTTGATTTTGTGTTATGTCAAGGCATTTGGAGGAGTTCAGTTAGTACATGAGTAGTAACATTAGAAAACGTTTTGGGGTATTGACAATTGATTTAGGGAGGTGCTATAGTGCATCCATGTTTCATTATTGGTCAGCCGTTGATTCTGGGAAGCCCATGTGCTTCTAGTTTGGCCTTTCTTTGACGTATTGAAGCGAGGCTAACCCCTCGCTTTTTTTTGTTCTTTAACAACTCAACTGCGGTGGTAGCATAGTCTGGTTCATTGCACTGGCTTGTCAAGCCAGAAGTCACGGGTTCAAATCCCGTCCGCCGCGCTGTTCCGCCATAGCACAATCAGCAGTGCGCTATCTTGGTGAGATAGATACACGAGTGCAATCCTCGTTGGTGGATCAATGTCGGTGTGGTGAAATGGTAGACACCTCACGCTTAAGACGTGACGCATACGCATGAGGGTTCGACTCCCTCCGCCGACACAATGAAACTTTGACATATGGCCGTTGCCAGCCATTCCATGTAACAGTAAGGAAGAATGGCAACATTTGTTGGTGTGATGCAATCGGCAGACATCTCTCGCTCAAAACGAGAGTCTTGGAGGTTCGACTCCTCTCGCCAACACTGACATTATGAGTGACAATCCATAGCACTCCGAAAAACATTCTACCTAGAATGAGTTGGAAGGATATAAAGTGCCGAGTGTGTACATGCTCCTCATAATGTCTATGCCGTCATAGCACAATCGGAAGTGCGGCAGTTTCGTAAACTGTAGACGCGGGATCGTTCCCCGCTGATGGCTCTTGCGGGTATGGCGTAACGGTTGCGCCTCTGCCTTCCAAGCAGATGACGCCAGTTCGACTCTGGCTATCCGCTCTTTGCCCCAATAGCACAATTGGCAGTGCGCTAGTTTTGTAAACTAGATGTCCGGGTTCAACTCCCGGTTGAGGCTCTATGCAGGGAAGCGATGATGGGTGACATCAAGACGCTGTAAACGTCCCGGTCGAATGACCTTGTGGGTTCAAATCCCACTTCCTGCACAGGGAGCCTGGTGAGGGCTTGGCCTAACGGCGTAATACTCGCACAGTGGAAAGGGCGCATACTATATCACGTCCACCAGGGCGATTAGTGATAACGGGAGCACATCTTGTTTGCACCAAGAAAGTACGGGTTCAATTCCTGTATCGTCCACACTTAGGCCATTCGGTTAATGGGAAACCACCCGCCTCCAAAGCGGAAACTGCGAGTTCGACTCTTGCATGGCCTGCCTTGCTCTCGTATGTCAACGGACAGACGGCATCGGTTCTAACGATGAGGTTGCGGGTTCAAATCCTGCCGAGAGCGCCTTGTCGCCGTAGTTCAATGGACAGATCGTCTCCCTGCGAAGGAGAAGATATGGGTTCGACTCCCATCGGTGACTCTGTGGAATGGAGACGGATATGGTTGGCCGTACTCGTTTGCTAAACGATGTGCCCTAACGGGAATGTGAGTCCGAATCTCATCTATTCCGCCTCGTGGTGATATTAGCTCAACTGGTAGAGCGTTGCACTGTGAATGCAAAGATCAGGGTTCAAATCCGTGATATTACCCCTAATATATTCCAGTCCGTTTGCGATAGTCCTTCTTATACGCTCTCTGTGCGAGGACACAGGACTCGCATCTACAGTGTTTTATTTTCCACATTGAATATGTCCCATGTTTTAATTCTGCGGAACGCTGAATAGATGTTTTTTCTAAATGACAACTATGACACAGAACCGTACACTTAGATAATTCCGTCACTCTTCTACTCTCTGCCCATGACCATACGACATGTGTTACTTTTGTAGATGGATCAATGTGATGAATCTCCAACCTATCTCTTGACCCACATTCTGAGCATGGCCCGTTCTCATTAATCCATTTCTTTCTACGGTTGGCTATCCACATACGATTGTACTCAAGTTGCTTGTTCTTATCTTTATATGGCATTGGGTTATTGTACTGCAAATCACCCCTTTGGGATGTTCCGCTAGTTGGTTAGGCGACCTCACTTTCAATGAGACGACACGGGTTCGACTCCCGTACATCCTACCTTCGGAATGGACTGAGAGTGGCTACTCGACTCTGCCCTGAAAACAGAGAGGCCGCAAGGCTATGTGGGTTCAACGCCCACCCATTCCTCTGCGCGAGCCGAAGCCCCCAATCTGGTTGTCGCGCCATAGAGCGGATTGCTGGACGGGGATAAGGGTGATAACTTCCAAAGCACGTACCCACGCCTCGGAGAGTGAAATCGCAAGGTTGCGATCACCGATTGGAATCCGGTTGGCTCGGAAACGAGTCCAGGTCAGGTCTGGCGCTCTCCTCTTGGAGATACATGCCCGAAGGTGGGCAGTCTGCCTCGAAAACAGATGATGCCGAAAGGCTGGGCGAGTTCGATCCTCGCTATCTCCGCTGTGACAACCGCATGTCCAAGATGCGGGCCGCTTGCCATGAAATTGTCTTCAACTTGGAGACGTACAATTGACGCAAGCGGTGTCCTTGCTTGTGTAGCTCAACTGGCTGGAGCAATTGGTTCTTACCCAATAGGTTGCAGGTTCGACCCCTGTCACAAGCACACTCCCGTCGCCTATATGGATTGGCCCTCGACTTTTAATCGAGATAAGCAGGATCGAAACCTGTCGGGAGTACACGCCGCTGTATTCTAACGGCAACGAAGCCACACTCAGACTGTGGAATTGGCAGTTCAAATCTGCCCAGCGGCACTATTGTCTCGTCGTCTAACAGGCAGGACGCCACGCTCTGAACGTGGAAACTGGAGGTTCGATCCCTTCCGAGACAGCCTTTGCGATAGTCGTTCAACTGGTTCGGACATTGCTCTGATAAGGCAAAAATTGTGGGTTCGAGTCCCTCCTATCGCACCTTGCGGGTATCGTCTAGTGGTAAGACATTTGCTTGCCATGCAAAAAACGTGAGTTCGAGTCTCACTATCCGCCCTTTGTCTCTGTGGTGTAATGGATGCACGTTTCGCTTCGGACGAAAAAGTTGCAGGTTCGACTCCTGTCAGAGACTCAATACTGTGGGATCGGCTAACCGGAAAGCCCTCGCCCTGTTAAGGCGATTATGGAGGTTCGACTCCTCTTCCCACAGCCTGCGGGATGGACTGGAGCGGCTCCAGCAGAGTCTCATAAGCTCTCCCAGATGGGTTCAACTCCCATTCCCGCGACCTTCTGCTAGTGGTCAGGCAAACTGATTCTCAATTGTGTGTTACACCGGGGTTTACTGTGTTCAAGATGCAGTATATTCTTAGCTCACATAGAATCATTTAGCGATCTAATACCTCTTGCAATGATGTACATAGAAAACTTCAAGTTGGCCTCATCTTCTAGTGGATAGGATGTTTGACCCTCAATCAAACGACCAGAGTTCAATTCTCTGTGAGGCCACAATGTTCGGATGGTGTAATGGAAGCCGCGCTAACGGAAACATTCGGTTCCAAAAATAAATAAAACGCCAGCCTGGTGAAATGGTAAACACGGCGGACTGAGATTCCGTGACCCCTAAGCAAGGTTTGAGGGTTCAAATCCCTCGGTTGGCATCTTGGGCGCATAACACAACGGTCAGTGTACTACTCCTACAAAGTAGAAATCCCAGTTCGAGTCCGGGTGTGCCCACCTTACGCAAACTTGCGTTGTTATCGTTGAAACGAAGTCTCAATGTCGCGACCGAGGCGGATCGCAGAAAACAATTGCCGTTTGCGTAAACGCCGCTTTAGTATAATTGGTAGTATGCTTGGTTGAAGCCCACGAGGTCTCGGTTCAAATCCGAGGGGCGGCACTGGACGGTAGCGTAGTCAGGTAAACGCGGCACTCTTATAAGGTGCGTCATTCGTGAGTTCAAATCTCACCCGTCCTACGGCGGGATCATCCAACGGTCAAGATGTCACTCTTTGAAAGTGAACACGAGGGTTCAAATCCCCCTCCCGCTTCTTTGACGATGTGGCCGAACGGTGAGGCGGTTGCCTGCAAAGCAACTCAACACAGTTCAACTCTGTGCATCGTCTCTTGTCCTCGTGGCGCAACTGGACGGCGCAAATCGTTCCTAACGATAAGGTTGCGGGTTCAACTCCCGCCGGGGACTCTATCTGGGTGTTGAGGAGTCCGGTTTACCTCACTCGCTTTGGATGCGAGGGCACGTTGGTTCAAATCCAACCACTCAGACTCTCAGGGCGTGGAACAGCCCGGAGTGTTCGCCTCGTTCGGATCGAGGAGATCGAGAGTTCAAATCTCTCCGTCCTGACTCAGGGTGTGGTGTAGACGGACAACATACTAGCACGGGACGCTAGAGATCGCGGGTTCGACTCCCGCCACTCTGACAGGAGATGACTATGAGCAGTGTACTTTTGCTTGGGGCAGATTTCCAACCGATGGCCGTGATTGGCTCCCGCCGCGCATTGGGACTGATCATGGCCGAAAAAGCAGAGCCGATCTTGGGAGAACCAGAGTTTCAAATGAAATCCCCCTCCCGAACAATCTCTCTCCCCACCGTGATCCGGCTGAGGTACTATGTTCGCGTCCCTCACCGAACCGCACACTGGTCAAAGCCCAACGTGCTGAGGCGGGATAAGTACCAGTGTCAATTCTGCGGGGTGAGATTGAGCGATGACGAGGCAACGGTGGATCATGTGGTGTCACTGGCCGAGTGTCGCAAGAATGGCATCAAGCCAAACACTTGGGGGAATACAGTCTGCGCCTGTCGCAAGTGTCAGAAGCGAAAGGGAGACAGAGGCATGACCGAGGCGGGAATGAAATTCAACAGTCCGCAGTTTGAGCCGAAAGCGCCGAGGGTGAATTACCTTGTTCTCGTTTTGCAAAATAGCAAGCACGAGGAATGGCGCAAATACATAAGAGCCTAGCAATAGGCTCTTTTAATTTACAAAATCAGTATCTCCTCCTCATCCAGATTGATAACGTAGACCTCAGGCAGGCGCTTGGATCGGAGAAGCAATCCCGCCTGTATTCCAACTACACCGGGAGTCTCAGGCTGGGGTTCTGGCTCCGGCCCCGCCTCAGCCTCCGGCGTTTCGATACCATAGAGAAGAAGTAATAATGACATAGACTAAACCGAATATCCCCATTGGTTGCAAAAACCCGTAGGGGGCAGACGACTCTCCGGGTGGCTCGGATTCATCCTCAAGTGTAATAGGAGGATTAGGATCGTGAGCGGTAAGTGTGGGTTGCCAATAGAGTACCCATGCGTTAAACCGCTTTCCGTTTGCAAATCTGTACTAGGTCATCCCGACACCATTGTAACCTCGACGTTGTAGGTTGTGGCAGTCGTGGAGGGTTTTACTATCTCCAGAAGCGCCAGCGCCGCATCGTCAAACATCCTCGCCAGATTGAATGCTGTACCGATATAGTCAAACGGCATCATCATATTTACAATTGGACACGGCATGAAGCAGATGGGATGTCCAATCACGAAGTTTATCACGCCCGTTGCTACCAGCGCCGAACACTGCATTTGAGTCAAGGCCAGGACTCCTGTGTCGCCAGCGGCCAACGGCGCAAACCATTGCTGGATAGGATGATCTAATCGCCGGACGATTGCGGCAGAGTTTCCGGTGAGCGATGGCAGAGAGACTCCAGTTGTCCCGCCTTGATCGGTATACTGGCACACCGTCCAGTTGTGGGCAGTAGCGGCCAGGGCTGTTCCACCCACCTCCACAAAGAGGAAATTTCCCTCGGCGGAGTCCTGCGCGCCGGGTGTTGTACTTGTGTAACGAGTGGGAACACCCGTCACAGCCTGGGTCGCTGTTGAGTTCATGGTCTTATTCACGGCAAACAAGCGGTCGTATAAGAGCAGAGTGTTCCCCGCTACGGATGATGTTGCCATTGCCGAAACAACGTGGCGGGTGTCAGGCGAGACATTATCAAAGGCAACTGCTCCGGTAGTAGCATTGGTGGGGATAGTTCCACCCGGTGCGGCTCCGGCGTTAGCCCCTGCCGCAGGCTGATTGCCAAGCCCCCAGAGACTACTTGTTACCCCCGCGACACCCGTTGCGCCCGCTTTTTGAAAATAGAATTTCCGTAGTTTCCCTGCATTGGCCTCGGCGATTAGATCGGAGAGGGAGGTAAATCCTCCTCCCCGAATCGCACCAAAAAAGTCTCCTTTATAGGCGTAGACTCCATCTACACTCGCAATTGGAATGGGCCAATAAAAATCATGAGTTGCCAGACAAAGTTGTTCTATTGTATCCTTGCCCAGCCATCTTTCGAGTCTGCTTGCGTGGGTACTAAGTCTAACCCGTGACGTTAACATAGTTTATCGTTCCGGCAACGTAGCAGGCGCTTGTAGTGGTTAGTATCGCATTTGACCCGGATGGAAATCTCCACAGGTATGAGTCGGGTGAACGTTTGGCATCCATACCTCCGTTCGTTCCAAAGGGCATCGGAGTTTGCACTGCCGCTGACGCCGCACCACCTCCGGAAGCAATCCAGCCAACACGTTGACAACTTGTGGTTGTAAAAGTAGCGTTGATAATAACAATACATGCTCCCGCAGTGCTGGCAACGATTCGGGTGC